>Ga0307517_10001665_pt1 | contig 36735 bp, 52 predicted proteins | sample 23_EM_MG_FD_194515 | JGI IMG/M metagenome (GOLD analysis project Ga0307517, IMG submission 194515) | Populus trichocarpa ectomycorrhiza microbial communities from riparian zone in the Pacific Northwest, United States - 23_EM | ecosystem: Host-associated > Plants > Roots > Unclassified | place...
CGTGATAAATCCACGTGCAACTGTTCCCGACGTTCACTAGCATCTCTAATACCCACACCACCGCTCCTGACGTCCGGAATGACGTGGTAAACACCCGCACCGTTGTTTCCAACATGTACTGTAACGCGTTGAAAAGCCATGAGGATACGGATGGCCAAAACTTGGCAGTGAGTGAGACTTGCACTCGTCTGTCACAGAGTACCCACTTACCACTGCCTAGACTCACGCCAGGTCAGTGATCTCGACTACAAATGGGTCCAGTAGCTGGTATTCGTATCCAGTGCACCTGGGGGACCTCCGCCTCCGCTACCGAGAAATACGAATCGAACCGTTTCCGATATTCGTCACAATGTCGTGAAAACCAGCGCCATCGTTTCCGAGGTTCACCACGGCGTTGCGAACACCCACACCATGGTTTCCGACATCCATCGTTACGTGTTGAAAAGCCAGGAGGGGGCTGACGATCAAAATCAGTCGGTGAGTGTCATTTGCGCTGTGTTCCGCTACCGAATGAATAAATGGTCGCCGTTGTCTAGGCTCAAACCAGGTCAGTGATCTCAGCTATTGACAGATCCAGCCACTTATACCCGCATCCAACATACCCGGAGAATCCCCACCCCCAGCCCCTGTGGATGCGACGAGTTGATTGAGAAGATTGTCGGTTTCGCGGAAAGCCTCACACCAATCGCCCTCATCGGTGCCGGCGGGATTGGCAAGACTTCTATCGCCCTGACTGTCCTTCATAACGATCACGTCAAGCAACGGTTTGGGGACAACCGTCGGTTCATCCGTTGTGACCGATTCCCCGCTTCGCATACTCATTTCCTCCGCCGGCCCTCGGAGGTCATTGGTGCAGGCATCAAGACCCCCGAGAATCTGACTCCCCTGCGCCCCTTCCTGTCCTCCGAAGAAATGCTCATAGTCCTCGATAATGCAGAATCTATTCTCGACCCGCAGGGAACAGTCGCTCAGGAGATCTATGCTGTGGTGGAGGAACTGGGTCGGTTCAGTGACATTTGCATTTGCATCACCTCCCGCATATCCACCATCCCTCCTGACTACGAGGCTCTCGACATTCCAACGCTATCAATGGAGGCTGCGCACAACACACTCTATCGCATTTACAAGCATGGCGAATCGTCCGATTCGGTCAACGCCGTCCTGAAGCGACTTGACTTCCATCCGCTATCGATCACATTGCTCGCTACCGTTGCACATCAAAACAAGTGAGGCATGGACCGGCGAACTATCCCTGGCCTCCCCCATGTTCTTCCAAGACCTCAGTCCTGACGCCCGAGCGCTTCTCGGAGTCGTCGCCTTCTTCCCGCAAGGTGTCGATGAGAACAACCTCGACTGGTTGTTTCCCACCGTCCCCAACGTCTTTGACAAGTTCTGCATTCTTTCTCTCACATATCGAACCAACGGATTCGTCATGATGCTCGCGCCACTCCGAGATTATCTTTCCCCCAAGGATCCAAAGTCGTCTCCACTCCTCTGCGCGGCCAAGGAACGTTACTTCACCCGGATGTCAGTCAGTCTTGACCCAAACGAGCCCAACTTCGGAGAAACGCGGTGGATCACGTCGGAGGATGTGAATGCCGAGCAGCTGCTCGATACCTTCACATCCATTGACGCGAACTCGGATAGAGTCTGGGATGCCTGCGTCGATTTCATAGGGCACCTCTATTGGCACAAACCACGGCTCACTGTGCTGGGACCGAAGATCGAAGGGCTCCCGGATGATCATCGCTCCAAGCCCGAACACTTGTTTGAACTCTCATCGTTGTCGGAAACTGCGCGGAGCGCAAACGGCTGCTCGCCCACACCTTACAGCTCGAGAGGGAGCAGGGGAGTGACTATCAGGTCACTCGAACGTTGGGGAGCTTATCCAGTGCAAATCGGGAAATGGGCTTCCACAAGGAAGGGATACAACTGGCGAGAGAAGCGTTGGAAATTCTGGAACGGCTCAGTGGCACGGTGACACAAGGACAGTGTTTGAAAACCCTCGCCCAGTCGTTGTACGAAGACAATCAGCTCAACGCTGCAGAAGAAACCACACACCACGCAATCGATCTTCTCTCGGAGAAAGGCAATCAATATCTGGTCTGCACATTTCATAGGGCGATACAGAGAAGGGTATTAGCCATTTCGAGGCAACCCTTGGGATTGCATCCTCTTTTAGCTGGGACGACCAGCTGTCTTGGACTCATTCTACCCTGGCGAAGCTTTTTGTCAAGGAGGGCAGGTTTGGTGATGCACAAGCTCACGTTGGGAATGCCAAGTTGTACGTGGTCAATGACGCATATGGACTGGGTCGTGCGATGGAGCTGCAGGCTAGGGTGTACTACAGACAGCGCAGGCTTGAAGAAGCAAGGTTCGAGGTTTTGCGCGCTACTGATGTGTATGAGAAGCTCGGGAATAAACAACCCAATTGCCTTGTATTTCTACGGTGAGCTCCTCGAAACTGTGCCACTCCCCACGTCCACCAACTTCATCCTCTCAGGTATCGGATTGCACCGTCCCACAGATATATCCAGAAATCTCATTTTTTTCGGGCGCGGTCTTTGGCAAACCATGGTCGGATTCCACCTCCAGGGTTTTTGGGCAGATACCCTCCTCCCTGTTACCCCGTTTGCCGCCATGTTCGGCGTGGCGGTCATTGCTGCCCGAGTCGTTCTCTCCCGTACTCGCTGACCTCCTGCACCCGTGCATACTGTAGTTCTGTTTCTTGTTGATCTGTCTCCTATGTTGCATTTGCTTCGCCTTTTATGTTTGCCGTCGACTGCCGGTGGGTTTCGAACGTTCGGTTTGCCAACGTGAAGGTTGTCAAGAGGTAGTCAGCCGTGCTTCTGCATGACAAAGGTGATAGAGTGCAGATGAGACGTCATATCCCTGATATGTGAAGGGTGTAAGAATCTAATCCGTGAAAAGAAAAGAGCGCAAAGGCGTCGATATCATCCAGTCCCTGAATCGCCCTTAGGCCCACAGTCGGAACACCAACCCCCGGCGCTGAGACTCTCGGGTCAGTGACTGGAATCCCTGTCGGAGGGTGTGCATTCTGCGCTGTGATACGAGGTCGGCGTGGGCCTCGATAGATAGATAGACATGACCTCCGGGTGATAGCCCCAGTCCCGGGCTCTGCCGCTTGTCGTTGTTTAGCACGGAAGCTGCTCAAAGCATTGGCCGGTGCGAAATCCGGCACGTGGTCTCCACCAGCCGCATGTGGGGAACTTGACTCTTGGGCCCGAGATAGTTGCCGTCATCCACTTCCCTGCTTTCATTCGACGACCATGCACGCCATTCAGGTTGGACAAACCCTCTGGCCGTCTATCTCTTGAATCGTCGTTTGTCTGACCCTGCAATTCCGATATGTAGCAACATTACTGGAGTGTTCGAGACTACTTTAGCCCTGTGCGTGCCAGCTGATCAACCGCTTGATTGGGCCGCATCGGTCTAATCCGTTTGGCGATAACAGGTCCTCAAGGAGAGTAAGTTCAAGGAACATGGAAGAATCACCCCTGGTTCGTCTCTTCCGCTCAAAACTGCTACGTTAATGAATCGATCGGCTGAGAGAGGTAATCCCGTACGGTGTCTCGTTCCGCATCTGAAACAGAGGAGTTCGTTGCCGCTGGTGACTTTTTGGCGTACAAGTTCCCCGTCTGGACGTGGTGAGTCTCAATTTGCCGTTTATCTCACGTGTTGGTGTTCTCAGACGTGCGCATTCTGAATCACCGCGGACGCTAGGGAGAAGGGCGATGCCTCCAAAGCACGAGACTACCTCCCGAGCGACAAGCAATACTTGATAACGCGCGGAGTGCCATGTCTTCGCCGCGCAACTGCACTCGCGTACACCGATGCTGACGAGGACGCGGAACGCCTGCTCGCCATCGGCGATCTTTCCTCAACGGGGAGCGAAGCGGATGAATGGGTGGAGACCCACACAGGCAGACCGTCAGCTCACGACTCTGCTGGAAATGCTGGCACGATTGATGATATCCCTGATCTCGACGGCGCGGGAGATGTGGACCACGTCACCGCTGGTGTTGGAAAGGTCTCTTTGTCTGGGCACCCCCCTGCTGAACCCGCAGAGACGCCCGATTTGGATGATATACCAGATATGGAGGAGGATATCGAGGAGGGTGACGACGAAGCCACTGCCGCCCCACCTAAACTTACAAGTGAGGTTACCGATACCGCGTACGTCCCACTCATGAGGTCTCCCTTCGTGTCGCCACTCATGTGTTCTCATTGTAGTGAAATCGAAGTGGCCAAGGGAAATCTACTTCAAGTGCGAACCTACGATGTTATGATCACTTACGACAAGTATTACCAAACGCCACGTATCTGGCTGTTGGGATATGACGAGGTAAGTTACGATATACCTCCGCCTTTCAGAAGTGTATTGTGTTAACTGGATTGTTCGTTGATAGAACGGAACGCCACTCACCCCTCCCCAAATCTTCCAGGATATTTCCGCCGACCACGCGTTCAAGACGGTGACCATCGAGCCGTTCCCCCACTCGGGTAACCTGCGAGCGGCGTCCGTACATCCATGCAAGCACGCAAGCGTGATGAAGAAGGTGATCGAACGTATGAACGCCAGTATCGAGGAGCAACAAGCTCTCCGCAAGGGTTCCAGTTCCACTACCAAAGAGTCCAAGAAGAAATGGGGTGTCTTCGGTGGTGGGAGCAAGAAGAGCGGGGAGAAAACCCCTGGAACGGCGGGGGATGAAGAAGAGATTGAGGGTTTAAGGGTTGATTTCTACCTCGTCGTTTTCCTCAAGTTTATCGCCTCCATCGTTCCTACCATCGAGGTCGATTCAACCACTGCATTCTAGTTTATGTACATGCTATGCCTTTCCCTTTCCCTTCTGTAATCCAGCACCGCCCAATCACACGTGATCGTTGATGAATAGATGTCATTGACCGACCCCGACGATGTCGGGATGTGCCTTGTAGATTTACTTCAAATACCGATCTTGGCGGTGGGGTTTGCACCCCGCAATCCGACGCTCGTACGTCAGGGCATGACAGTTGGCCGCCGTCGAGTTTGACATTCTCGGCTCAGAGTAAGTAAGCTCACCCAGGCAGATAAAACGGAGCAGAAAATAAATACACAGCGTGCGAGATACCCGACTACAATCCACGACAGAAAGCTGCAGACGACCAACAGACCAACAGACCAACGCACAGCGCCCCCAAAACCCTGTATCCGATAGTCAATAGGTATGATGTTTGGGTGAGGAAAAAGGAGGAGGTTGGAGGTGATCATCGAACGAAGCGAGGTCCAATAACGGGTTTATAGAACAGCAGAAAAAACGAGTCATGGGCGTGGTATCGTTCAACCGTGCGAACATGCCCAAGGGGTATACAAAAAATATGGGTGAGGGAAACGGGGGATGGATCGAGCGAGCCTCCTGGGCGCGTAGGGTTGATAATGTTATTTCAATTCAGAGGCCGGCGCCATTGTAGCGTTTGGCGAAGCGGAGGTGGTCGCGGGCACTGAACGGGTGGTCATCTCGCTTGGTTTGCTGCCCGGCATTAACCGTCACGTTGCAGAGGAAGTTGGGAGGGTTGGTTTCTGGCGGAACCTCGCCGCCGAGCCTGACGGGGTTGTTTCCGGGCAACTTGGGCAGATTTCCGAGGACTGTGTAACGGATGAGATAGGCGTGAATGAGTAATAAATCACAATCGTCTGTGAGATGGGCGTACCGGGTTCATCAATCTGAGGAGAGAGAGTGCAGGTCTGCTTGGGCTGGAGGGTCATCAACCCCTTATCAGCGCAGCATTGAGGGTCGCCAAAATTATTGCAGTTGCATTCGTTAATGACCCGCTGGAGAACCTTGGGGTCCCAACCCATGATGAAGTCACCGTGGTACCTATGACCAGTTGCGTCACCGTTCGCGAACCTAAGAGGAAAGAATCATGAGCGGCTTCTCAGCGACTCATTAACACTATAACGTACACGAAGGGCTGGTTGGGGTTCTTGGCCAGGTGGCGCTTGTCATCGAAATACTGAGTGCCATAGTACACCTCGCTGAAGATACGGGGGAGGCGGATCGGGAATTCAGCAGGACAGGGACCCTTATCGGGTCCTTCCGTAGGATAATCGACGTGAGATTTGTGGTTGGAAGAGTCGGGGTCCCGTCCGTTCCAGCAACTTTGGAAGTTCTTGGCGAAAAAAACTGAGGTAAACGGTTTGAGAGACTCATGCAAACTGCACTTACGATTTGAGCACGGATACCGCTAGGGCAAAGCTTCTTTGGAAGGCTGTCATACGGGGGGTCGGTCTTACCGTTGAAGTCCAAGCACAGGAAACTAACGGCCCGCTGTTCGCGGCTCCCCATTTCTGGCTCCTCGGAGGCGCTTCCGGTGATCATGCGGAAGTTGTCAGGGAAGCTGGTGGCGCCGGGCTTGCCGGGCTTGCCGGCCGGGTCGGGCGGGTCGGGCGGGTCATAGAGGTAGTAGATGACAGGGCCACCACCTACGTGATCGAAGGAGCCGTCCGCCCTCTCGAAGTACAACTGAGGGAACCAGTACGCGGACTTGTCCTCTGCAATATGTGTGGAGGTACACTCTGATTGACGAAGGTATTCCGAAGAAGGGATCTCGACTCCGAAGTTGGAACCACCGAAGACTAGGTGGACGTGGCTAGCGACAGCGCCGGGACTCATGATGGGGTCAGCACGCTGAACGGTGAGAACGCTCGCTGTTGCATGGCAGGCGGTCGAATCAGCGGTCGAGGTGGGAATAAGGAAATTTGGAATACTGACGGCCAATGAGGAAGTAAGCCCTTGTGGACGTCGTGAGGGCGAACAAGACGAAAAAGGGGAAGGAAATCATCGTTATAATGGAAGGAGAGGGAGTGGATAATGAATGTGCGTCGACAGGGGACTGCCTGGGGAAGGGGGAATTGAGAGGGAGGGCGTTGAGAACCTGGAAATGCCTCAGTCACTTTAAATAGCATGTATGCTTCAAGAGAGATGTAACCGATCATCGATCATCGGTTATCCGGGTACACAGATGGCCCTATCATCATTGTCCCCGAATGCACTCACTACGGTTAACTCTCTTGTCCTCATAGTGTCAAGCTAGGGACGAGACAAGAGTTGTAATACTTTTTATTAAGTGTACACTGCACACAAAGTCTCACCAACCCCTACTATTCGACGATTCTCGCGGTCTGACCTTCTGACTTGCGTTTTTTCTTCTTCTTGCGGTTTTCCTCCAGGTTACCGCCATTCACCTGAGCAACCTGTTTCCCATCACCATCTCCCCCATGGTAGTTACCCGATTGGCGCTTCTTCTTCCGATCCCCTTGATCATCCCGCGCCGCCTCTAACGCAGTCGGTTTGGGCGGTTTGGGCGGGGCAGGCACATCTGCAGCTTCGTCGGTAGCTGCTACTTTCAACTTGGATTTCTTCTTTGCCGATTGTGCCTACGGGACGGAGAGTCAGGGTCGTTTCCCAGCAATCGGGATTGATTGTGGAGAATGAAGCTCACTTCTCCGTCAATTACTGAGGAAACTCCAGCCCCAGGCGGTTGGACGGCGACCATGACTTTGGCGTCCACCATTGTCCCAGAGTTAGGCTCCTGCCCTGACAACGAGGGATCCTCTTTCTTTTTTCGTTTCTCCTCTTTTTTTTTCACTCCCCCTTTCTCATCCTCCATTTCCTCCTTCACCTTCGACTTCTTTTTCTTTCTTTTCTTCTCGCCCGCCTCCTTCACGGCATTTTCCTCCTATGGCAACGTTAATACCCGGTTGCTAATGCACGAGATTAGCGTACCTCAACAGTTTGTAAATTGGGCTCCTGAGGCGGCCTTTTGGCGATCGTGACTTCCGAGGTTGATCTGCGCTTCGTCCCTGGTTTCACCTGTTAGCGGGCAATCAGGTTTCAGGAACACTACGGGGAACCAGAGGAGACCCTACCTCTACGACGCTGGCCTTGGTTGTCTCTGGCACACCCTCGGCGTTTTTCTGCTTCTTTTTCTTCTTCTTAACCGGTTCAGAGGCATCCTGTTGGCCGTTAGGACACACAGGCCGGGAAGTTGATAGAAATGCACCTTTGGCTCTGTGGTTTCAGGATCCACCTTTCGTTTCTTTGGGGTCGCTGCTACAGGTTGGCTCTTTTGGGTGTTTTCTTTAACCACAGGGGTATCATTTACGGGTGACATCCGGACCGGAGTTCCAAGGGGAGTATCGTTCGCACCAGTAGCTTGGTTCAGGTTTCGCTGTTGCCATTGCGGGCGGTTATTGCCCCGTTGTCCTCCTCCCTGCTGCCGTGATTGTTGATTTCTACCATTCCTCCCAGGACCACCCTGTATCCGTGGCCGATTCAAGTTTTTGCAAGCAGAATAACGCTTTCACTCACTCCACCGTTGTATAACGCCTTGTGGTATTTCTCGGCCTCTGATATGCACGAGGTGTGCCCTTTATAGTCAGCTGGAGTTTCGAAGCGTTTACCGCAGTCGATACAATCAAACGATGAGTGGCACGCAGCCCGATGTTTATCGAGCTTTGGTTTCGTAAGGACATCCCCACAACCTATAGAAAGGTTGAGCAACGCGGTAGCGACGAGCAGGTCAGCATGACCAACAGTTGCACCTGTGGTTGAATCACCCTAAGCTCGGTTAAGCGGATGCGAGTGATTTCGAATACGCACTGAAACGAGACCATTGCCGCCTTCCCTCGTCTCTGAAGGAGAGTGAGGGAATATGAGCAGGTGCTTGATTTGCCGATCACTCGATTGGAGAAAATTGAGATTTGATCTGGGCTCAACTGTGCGGGAGGCAAACAAGCACAAACAACCTCCCCACTCCTCCATGTCACGGCCAGACGTGTCCGGTCAGGCACTTCCACTCGAGGTCATCCTTCCTCTTCAACGCATCCTTGACCTTCAGCATGGCAACGACGTGGGCGCCTTCGACGGTGTCACCGGGCAGTTCGACACCGTCGGCTTCTTGAACCAGCTGTTCCCAACCGGTCAGTCAATCTCCGGTGCAGGCACGCGTGTTGATGTTTTGATTGAGGAATAAACTTTGGTGGTATCAGAGGCATCCCTGGGCGAACTTGAGGTTGTTCAGCAACGTCTGGCTGATAATGAACGGCAGATGAAAGCGCAGATTGACGAGTTGACCGAAGAGCTGAAGGCAAACCAGGACCCGAATCGGATGCAGCTGATTCAAGAAATGATCTCGGTACGGTCACTTGCTGCCTCTGACTTCTCTAGATGACGAAGATAGTGCGGTCCCAACGCAGGAACTGCTGGGTCAAATGTCTCGTATACAGGAGAAGGCATCCGAGTCGGAGGCAATCGTCAAGAACATTACAAAGGACATCCAAACCTTAGACTTGGCCAAGAAGAACCTCATGCTGAGCATGACCTCCCTCCAGCGACTTCAATCCCTCGGTGTGCATGTTTTCTGCAGGACGCCTATTGTGTGAATTCATCCTCCTATTAGTCAACGAGATCGCACAACTCGAGTCCCTAATCCGGGAGAACAAGTACCATGACATTGTGCACGCGTATGGGGTGTGTTTCACAACTTGTCGCTTCGATTGGGGTTTGGGGTTCAACCTTCTGACACAGTTCAGTAGGCGGTCAAACAGTTGTCCCTGACCTTCAAGCCGTACACCGCAGTTCCGACCATCGCTCAGGTTTGGCGAAGGGTCCAAGACATTCAAGGTGAACTCAGAATAAAGGTTGATGCCGATTTTGATGCGTTGTACGTGGGGCGGACCGCCCCCGATGGAGTTGACATCCTATCCGATGCTTACTCCATCTTCCCAAAGTTACCTCCAGACTTCTTCACCTGCTCGCACCCTCCCGCCTGAGACAGTCAACTCTGTATGCACAATTGCGGACGCTATAGGCCCCGATGTGCGCCTCCAAATGGTGGAACGTTACGTCGGATCGGAGTTCAAGGAATATCGACGTATTTTTAGACCGTCCGACGAAGCGGGAGGTTTGGACAACGTCGGTAGGCGGTTCGCATGGTTCAGGCGGGTCCTGGCTCGGCACGAGGCCGAGATGGAGAACGACAAAGATGGAAAACGCGTCTTTCCTGATGATTGGAAGGTCGGATGGGCGATGTTTGCCAAATTCTCCGAAATTACTCGGGAGGATTTAGCGGCTGTGCTGTCAAAGGCGGCTCCAACGTTGACGGTGCAACAATTGCTTGATACTTTACAGCCCACGATAGAGTTCGAAGCGTTCATGTCTCGAAAATGGTCCGCGTCGGTATGCGCCGATCTCGAACCACGCTTCAGCACAATTCTACGGCTGATTCTCGTGATGCACAGTTAACAGAACTTCTGACCCGTGGCAACCCAAACGATCCGAGGCCGCCTAAACCAATCACATCCGCCTTCGAACTTCACATGAGCGTTTTTGTTGACGCGCAGGACAGGTTCCGCACCCCGATCACTGTACCTCGAAGCTGTTCACTGACTGTCATACGCGTACAGAGCCTTGTCGGATATGCTGACGTCTCATCGAAATGGGCTCAAGGCACGAAGCTCGCTAGAAGCACGACCATCGTTTGACGCCCCAAATCGTGGGGCGGAGGAAGATTCCCCTCCATTGATGGTCCATCCTTCGTCAACCGAATTGTTTTACTTCATCGGCCACAACCTCGAACAGTGCGCGAACCTGGGAAGAACGGGAACGGGGAAGGCGCTATTTGATCTTCTTGGTATACACAAGAAATGGCTAAAGGTTTACGCCGAAGACGTGCTATTAGCGAGCATGAAGAAGTATCGAAATTTCGTTACCACCTTGGCATCTTATCAACCCATCTCCAGGCCCGTAGTTCAGTTCCAGCCCCGCAAATCAACCGAGAGCCGCTCCGACCCCACCCAAGTGAAGAACGCATGTTTGGCGATCAATACGGCGGACTACTGTCAAACAACCGCAATGGAGGTCAGACTTCCTCTCAACTGCGATACTTATCCCGCCGCGCCTTGACCACTTGTGCTGCTCATGGTCTAGCTCGAGGAAAAGATCCGAGAAAAGATCGGCGGTGAATACAGGGAGAACATTTCATTGACGGAGGAGTTTGACATATTCATGAGGTAAGCCGATATGACGTCAACCTTACGCCGGCGCCCCGCCACTCACGCGCGCTCAAGTGTCATTTCGGTCGCTATCGTGTCTCTGCTGAAGGAGTTGGAAGCGGCGCTCGATCCGCCGTGTCTGGGTATCGCGCGCACCACGTGGTCTCAGCTGAACTTAGTTAGCGGCCCTTCCAGCAATGTCCTGGACCTAACTCAGGCGGTCGAAAACGTCGTCCAGGCCGTGAAAGATCGTATCGAACGGCCGAAATACACACGAAACTTCTTGGACAAGGCCACAAGGTTTGTATTCTTCAAGTTAACTTCGGGGCCCGCATTCAACTCTCCACTCAAGCCTAATCCTGGCGAAGTTCACACACGCCCTTGTAAAGAGCCGGCCACTCAAGGAGACGGGAGCAGAGCAGGTGAATCAGATCGTGGGCGGCGATCGACGTGACTCACGTTGAGACAGTTGATCATTGACCTACAAGCACTCAAGGCTTGTCTTCTCAAGATGTCCGGCGGTGATTCCACGGTTTCTGCAAGGTGCGATACGGGATCACACGCTCCCGTGTTTGTTCGCTTCAGTCAACTCCGCATAGTTACACGAAGACGGTCAATAAGAATACACAACGGTTGGAATCGCTTCTGAAGGTCATAGTTACTCCAGCAGTGGGTCGTCCACATTCTCTCTCTCACGAGTCGTGGGCCGCCGCAACTTGATTTTAGGACCCTCCGGAAGGTTTCATCCTAAACTACACACTGTTGATCGGGGACGCTTCATTCTCTAACTTCCAAAAGGTACGCAACGCATTTTAAATGTCGTGGGACAAGTTTCATTTGTGACTCTTCGCAGATCCTCGATCTCAAGGGAACCCCGAAAGCCGAACAGAACGGACTGCTCGATTCATTCCTGACAATTACGAGCACCAAGCCTGAACTCGAAACAGCGTCTTTCTTGTCATCACTCGATATGGACCCTTCCGTCGGTAGCATCGTCGCGACTACCTCAAGTCCTGGAGGAAGTCGTGTATCATTACCCAGTTTAGTCGCCCAGGTGTCATCGTCGGGTGGCGGAGACAATATATTCTCGGCGCTCACGTCTCCCCCACCCGCAGAGAAAGATGCAAGCGGGAAGAATGACCCGCCGGGCGAGAAGAAGCGCGAAGTGTTTTCGGACTTCCGTCGTTTCGTCAGTTTCGCGGTGAGGCGAGAGAGAGGTGAAAAGGCAGAATGATGAGGATTGGTGTTATCTCCACGCCGCCCAGTGACACACCCACGTTATCACCTTTCTGACCCTATGTTTTCCCGCTGGTGGACGGCATAGATCGACCGCGAATCATTTGCGAACCAGGCGGCGCGACGGGAGAAGGATACCTTAAACCGCTCGCGGTCCTCCTTTAGCACTGGTACCAGATACGTGGAGGGATTAGATTACGAGACGACGCCCGAGGCAGCCTATACTATGATCTGGAGTTGAAGTTCGATCTCACTGATGAGGATCGATGCGCAAGCTGTGCCATCAGCGAATCTCGTGCGGTCAGACTCACACGAGGTGTAATAGTAATCGCCAGCGGTTTATTCAAGGGTCGTGTCGAGGATGCCCCTCCGTATTTCAAGTTGATAGGGTCTCCTGCGGTTCATTGTGAGGCGGAAAACGAGCGCCAAATGAACCCTACTCCTTCCTACTTCGGACGCTTGCTCCCACAGTCCTGGGGTAGCGATAGTGGGAAAAAGAAGCATTGATCGTGGGATCCACCTCATGGGCCTTACTTGTTCTTTAACCTAGGATCCCCCCTTCTCCTCGCGAGAGTGTGAAAGATCCCACACGATATCCCACACATCGACCTTCTAATCTACCCGAAGCGCCATCGGTGTTATTCGGTACCATGTCGCATGAATACATGGCACTTGGGACGAAGCCCAATCTGGTACAGCGTCACGATGGGTGGCTGTCAATGACGGACAAGTCAGGATCCACATCTGCTGAATTTCACCTCCGGAGGTGGTGGTATCTGAAGACGAACGACAATCGGCAGTCCACCCGGCTGTCAGCACGGTAAATCCGAAGTCTTTATTTTCAACTCTGATCTCAACCCTACTGAGCGGTGTGCGGTGCCGCTCGTTTAAAAGATGTTCCACCACGGTCGTCACGTCCAGAGAAAGTGGCCGAGTATGTGGGCGGTACCTGCAGGCCAACTGCATGATATTTGGGTCCCATATCATTGGCGCGAGAGAACCGTGATTGATATCCCATGCAAGGGACGCTGGTAGTCAGAGTACTATCAGACGTCCTGTATTTTTCGCGGGGAAGTCCAAAGAGAGCTTCTTAGGACCAAGTGTCCAGGCGATAATGGCTGATAATGGCTGATAATGAAAGGGCAATTTGAGCTCACGAAATTTGGACGCGGTCTGGCTACTATTTTTCCACTGTTCGTATCCGAGCTGGACACAGGCGAGAGATATAGCGGGGACCGGGATTCAATAACGACCAGTAATTCAGCCGTCCCAATCTCGCGTTGTGGGCGTTCGCCTTGCCCGCACCTGCGGAATGCCGACGGTGCACAGCCACAGCGATGGCCTCTCGAACAAACCAGCGGCATAAACTCAGTTCACAAATTCCGTTTCCCGAGTGCGCCAGTCATGACGGTCCTTCCCGCGTAGAATCCCACAGATTTTTTGTCCGGTCATCTCCAGATAGATCCGCGGTGTGATCCCGCATCCGAACGCGATATTTGACGCTTCCCACGGCGCAAGGAGATTATGAGGTTCAGGTTCCACCGAATCACTTTAAAAGGCATGGTGATGCTTCCTGGATATTCACAACGGTCTCCTTCCGCACACCTTCTTTCTGGCAACCCCGCACCGAAGAATCGACCAGAACATGACAGGAACATCGTTCACCTGCGCTCCGTGCCGGTGAGTCGCCCCGCGCCGACACATTTCGTGGCTGACACAGTCTGATATCGCACTAGCCGCAAGAAGAGAGTGAGCCACTACTTCCCCTCCCGTGCAAAACCTGTTCTCATATCAGCAGAGATGCGATGGCGCTACCCCTGTTTGCGGACGTTGCGCTCGCAGCATCAACGCAAATCTGTGCACTTACACTCCGGCCAGTGACTTGGTCCAATACCAGAGCACCCTGAGAAAAGGGCTCGCTTGTGTTCCTTGCAGGTTAGTTGCGATTTTTGCCTAGGGACCTAATTCGGCGTCTTACACTTCCTCCGAAGACAAAGGAAGAAGGTAATCCAATCGTATCCATCACCGCCCCCTGGCTCACACACTCCCGCAGAGGTGTGATGCTGGACGTCCCCATTGTAGCACCTGTCAGGCGATCGGTAAACTCGACCAATGCGTGTATACTGATCAGCCTCGGAAGAGTCCTTCGAGGAAAGCTCAAACGGAGACGGCACAGAATAGCGATAGTTCTCCGTCGTCAACCCCAGAGATACCCAACTTCGTCCCAGTAGAGTCAGAGCCCCTGTCCGGCGATGCCGTGTTCCTGACGGATCCACTGGCCCCGACAATGTCGGCCATTCAGATGACAGAACCCGATATCACTCGCATCCCACTCGTCGACGTATTCTTTTCCTCAAATTCATTCCAAAGTCATTCCTCCCAGACACCCGGCAGGGATCTTGATGAGCTTACTTCGGCCATGTAAGCTCGACCCTCGGCGATGACATATAATTTGTTGGTGCTTATTAATGATCCACAGACGTGCATTCTTTGTGGCTTACAATAGCCGCATGGGTTATTTGTTGACACCTGTGAAGAGCGATGCCATTGTGGAGGGTGATTTCATCAACCCCAGCGCCCACCCTTACTTCATCCATCTCTCCAATATGCTCGGGTGCTATTTATACCAGGAGACACAGCTGGATTTCCGACTTCTGTACCTGAACTCACTCCTGGTCACCGCCTGTCGGGAATCCGTGACGACTCTGACAGAAGGCGTTGATCCGCTTGCCTGCACCCAGGCCAACCTCCTGGCTGCCCAGACGTTTATCTACACTAACCGGGTGAACCACGGGCTTCAGTATTTCCACTCCGCCAGAGATATCGTGAATCGGCATCACTTGCGCCTCGTCCCTGGCCAGACGCCCGGGGGAAATAACTCCGGATTATTCCAACTCACACAGGACGCACGAGAACGGATAAGCCTACTCTCTCAAGCCCTGTATATCGATGTGTACCTTTCCCTGGTACATGGGGAGAGTGGAAATCAGTTCTCGAGACTCGAAACGGAATTCCGTTTCCACCTTCCGGTGAGATTGACTTGACCCGGGTATAGTCGATTCTGTGCTCACGTGGATCTGGGACGATTTTAGCTCGCATACCCAGACATGCAACGTGATCCCGTTGTGATGCGGACCAAGAGCATGCTTCTGATCAGGGACGCAATTCGTCAGATGGACACGGTGGGCAGCTGCAGTACGGTGGACAAACAACCTAATCCGTCCAGTCCAAATGACTGATGGATTTAATAGGCACCGTTACGGTTGCCTGGCACACTGCGATGGTCAAAATCCTCGTGGATCTCACTTATTTGGTCGACCAGATGTTACCTTTGATGGAACAGTTCGAACAGGTTCAGGATCACGGCAGGAGCCTTTGCCTGCGATACACATCGGTCATCTCTTTAACCACGATCGCCGAGATACACAGCGTGTTGAGCAACACCACCCCGGACTCCAAGGTCAAGTGTCTGGAGTCCCTGCAGACGCTCGCGCAACTGACGGAGGAGATCCCTTGGAACCTCCGCCACCTGATGGATCAGTACATTTGCGTGGGTAGCATCCTTGATCAACCCAAGTGATCATCGACGGCTAACCGTTGTGATACAGATCTGCTGGGACAGGGCAATCGCACTGGTTAATTCACTCCCTACATCAGAACTTGGCGATCTGTCACCAGGTGTGTTTGTGGCGGTGATGTCTCGTGCGAAGACCGAGTACAATAACCGACCATCTGCCGTCTCCACCGATCCTAATTCTCTTTGCGCGAATTTACGAGCTGTGGATGAGAGGCTTCGGATGGCTTGCGAAGCGCAGTATATGATTCCAGGTCCCGTGAGCAGCATGAACGAAGATATTACACAGATGGTAAACTTTTAGATTTCTAGCGTAATGATGTATACAACCCCTAGTGTCGTAGTTACTAGTTTTTTTATATTTCTACATGTACCCACCTAGACTCACTGTATGGGAACATCTATTCGAACTCGCTTCTCCAGATGCTACGGACAAGGGTAACCCGAACTCAGACAGAAAACCAGTCGGTAAACGAATCACGAAGTTACCATTTTGACCACCCAAGTTTCCTCGCATTCGTTATCGACATAGGTCAGCCTCCTCTTGGCGAAATCGTCGTCTTTCTCGAGTCCGCGGAAGATAAAACTGTCCGCGACCCAATCGACCCTTTTGAGACCCTTGTCTTTGTCGATCTCGGATTGCCTCTGTTTAGCGGCTTTCTGAACTTTTTTGGCCTTGGAAGGATCGTGTGACAGGGTACCCCACTCCGAATCGGCCAAGTGCTGTTGGAGGGCGGCGTGCAACGCGCTCCATACATCATCACAGGTAATGGGGTGTCCGTTGGTCTTTATGTCGATCGACCAAGGGAAGTCCTTGGAAATCAGGCGAACGTGGGAAGCCTGGGTGACCGTTGCGTGTGCGTGCCGATAGGCGTAATAGGTCGCGTTTGGGATAGCGGCCTCGGAAGATGGCTGGAAACGGACATCCACACGTGCCAGGGTTGTGTCCGCAGCGAGGATAGGGTGGAGACTGGGGTATTTCCGAGTTTTCGAAGTGAAACGATCGGCTGCTGGGAGGTAGGTGTCAGAACTCGTGAGGCTGGCGCGGCTTTTCACTGATTGGGATCGTATCGCGGGAGGAAAATGGAAACGTACCGTGGAAGAAACCTTCCTTGGGCTCGGTCCAGGCTGGCCCTTGCCAATATCCACCGTGGGCCGGCTGGGGTTGGGAATATCCGGGAGGGATCTGACTCCACCCAGGCGTATTGTAATTCCAGGGATTCATGGATGAGATTCGGTGTGGTGGTGAATGTGGAAGGCTGATGGCCCTCTATAGTTGGGGACCCGGGCCGCCCAGCGCATCAATAAGGACAACGCAGGTGACCATGATCGTCGTGGGATCGTCTGGTCTGGCGATCCAACTTTTCTGCGACAGGCAACCAGCGCATTCAAGGTTCTGCGGTAGTTACCTTTGGAGTGCTTGTAAGGTTTCTCCGTCGCTTCAGACAAATTTACCGTCGAGATGTTGCGATGTTCCTCACAGCTAGGTGATCTCGTCGAAGTTCGCATGCCCTTCTCAACATTGAGTGTCCGACAACGCGAGCACGGAGCTTGGTGAGTGCACGATGCCGATTAGAAGCCACCACGCATCATATCCGGCGAGCAAGGTTTCTGCCGACGAAGATGGCATTTTTTTCCACAGCGACGGAAACCACTTCTCAACAACCGATGTGTGAGAAAATCTGTCCTCGAAATGACTCCCCAAGATCTTTTGAGAGTGTCCCGAAAAACTCCGGATACATCCCAAAATCGGCGGATCCGAGTCAAGTTTCGCGTGCCAGAGCCGAGGTTTCCAGTTGTTTGTGTTTCGATAGGCCGTTTCCCACAGAACAACTCGCTGCTTGCCTATTGATTCACACTGGGATCTGGCACCCCGGCATCGCGGCATCGGCCAGTTTTTCCATTGGCCCAAGCAGGCCGGGAATTCGATTTTCGCGGACAATAGACCTCAGGCGGCGTGCAAGAAGTGCAAGAGGTACTTTGATCCTTGACATGAGGTTGGTCGGTTGAAGCACATTGTGGAGGCGTGAGATGGGGAACAATCGCCTCTGCAAGTGGTGTATTACTCCCCCCAAGGTCGAAAATTGAATCTATTGGACTCAGCCGCTACGATCTCCTGGTCCTCATGAACTGTGAGCGCTGCCGGTGAGCACCCCGTTTCCTTCGCCAGCTCATCCGCAGAGTATAACTTGGCCGCGTCGCTCCTGGCAGTCGGGGAAAGCGGTTGGCCCCTTTGGTTGACCCACGTTGTTGCCTCCGACGTTCTCGCAGAGGCGTGGCAACGTCTTACCCATCTGTGCACCATGTTGTGGAGGAAGAAATCTCGCAGGATGTGTTGATTCTGCACAGAAAATGGGCGCAGCTCTCAGGAAACGGCAATCATGCATTCCGTACCGGTATGTCTTCGTTACAACTCGCGCTGTGACTCATTCAATTGATGTGCTCGATCACGTAGTGAAAGGGAAAAGGTTCCTTCCTCCATTCTACGGAACCAACGCACTCGTTTTACTAACGAGGGCGGAATTTGACGCGAGGCGTCCCATGTGTGGCTCCTCCCGTCTTTCCGGAAAGTCGGACGAAGGTGTAGACGAGGATGCGAGAAGGAAGCCGGTGAACACGGGCGAAAATGCCCAGCGTTCCGAAATTCTCCCAGTCGATACTCCTTCTGCCGCTGAGGCCCGCCCTACCTCTGACGTTCCAAATGACCCGCCCAAGGACCCCTCTTACGTGCTTCCCACCCATTTATCGAAGCTACACCCGCTCAGTCTACGGAGAGACGTAGAGTGGCGTGATTCACGCCTTCTCCATCCACCGTACCCACGTCTGGGGTTGTCACCCCTACCAGCAATTCAAACGCGACTTCGTCTTGTTCCCCCGATCAATATGGCGGCAGAGTCCCTCGATGATCAAAGGTGAACGGAATCTGATTCTGTTCACGCTCCTGCTGGTTTCAGGAGTGTACTTTCGCACACACCACCTGGGCTTCGGGTCGAAGTATCTTGAGCTGATTGCTGGTGTTGTGAAGAGGAATGGGTTGTGGTTGCCTTGCGTCCCCAAAGCCCGGCCACTAGACCAATCAACGCCACAGAAGACATCAGACAACGCGTTGGGCTGCTCTCGCAATCACTGTGCGTGAGATAGAACTGTTCCTCCTCGCGGACCGAAAACCGGATTTATTCGAGGAACTCGGAGCAGAGTTCAAGTCTACCCTCTGATTGCACACACCTCGGTTTCATTGCTAATCTGTTTCAGTAGGCCGCTTACCACCGGCACTCTATGATGTGCCCAGTCGTCACCCGCACCAGAGGTATGCTGTTGATCAAGGACGCAGCCCATTTGAAAGAGGAGGGTGAAAGGCAAAGTGAGCTTCCCACACCTTTTCGTCTCCGATGGCATTTTTGCGGTAATTCCCAAAGGGATACCGAATAAAGGGTGGTGCGGCGCCGCAGCGGTCTTGGTTGGGGCTTTGGACTCCCACACAAACAAGACGCTAGCCCTCAGGCCTCATGGGTCGTGTACAGGAGTATCAGAAGGGCCTGAGGCAATCTTCCTCCGCTGTGGTGCCATCACCTGCTTGGTCGCCGAACTATACGATTGAATCCAAACAAGATGTCCGGCACTCGAAAACTTGTATGAGCACCCTCGGGGAGACCCCCGTGGTTACGCAGGGGAACGGGTATTACCTGTTGGATCCGTACATCGGGGTGAGTGGGGGGGACTGACAATGTAACTGATTTCGCGTGTACGTGTTGAGCCGGGCGCGGGTCCCCTTTTACGTTTGCAGGGCGGGAGGTTCGTGCGGAAGTATTGGAAGCCTGCTTGCGTACCGAGCCCTCGCCTCCCTCGGATTCGGCTCATTCCGAGGAAGACACGTCCGAGGGAAGTTCGCGAACTGACACGATCCTTCGTTCAACAGCCATACTGGACATGAAATCAAGCTAGTCTCTACTGGGCCTGGTCCTCCGTGCGCGAAGTTGGTGTTAGTGAATGGGGAGTTTGGGACTGGGTGTTCGACTAAGACGCGCCCTCAACAAAACGCCTTGGCACTGGATGGAGAGTCATCGGCGGCGTCGATGCCGTCGGTATTACTTATCACCCATTTACTGTTTACGATACTACGATCACATTTCTCAATTGAATGTAAAGGACCGCTGAGAACGAGATCATCCTCCATCGACATTCATGGGAGTGCCACGGCTCCGGGCGTTCATGACCTGCTGAACTTCCAGCCGTTCAAGAACTGCCTTTCGTAAGCTAGAACCGGCGCGCGTTTGTTTTTTGGGCGTGGCGTCCATTGATGGATTGACAGGTATTGAACTGGGGTCGGAGGCCGCTAACATGCGAGGCGGGACGATGATCGGCGTTTGTTGCGGCGGCGGTGGCCACTGAGCGAACGCTCATCAGTAATTAGGCAGGAGGATAACCTATGCCAACAACAACCTCTCGATTTGGTTGGTTCAGATGTAAGGCGGCCCATGGCGGGAAGTCTCGTTCGAGCTGTATGATGCGATCTTCTAGGAACTTTAGCCTGTCCGTGATCGAGTTTGGAGGCAGTGGAACTGGATGGAGATTTGTCAGAGCGTCAGGTCTCAGGAAAAGTCGCCCCTGCAAGTGTACCATAGCGGACGGCTAGGTGGTCCTCGACGTCCCATAGTCTGCTTTCCAATACGGTTTGATGAGCAAAAGTGGTGAGTTGTTCCGTGCTCGAGGTTTCCCCTGTTCGTAGAGTCGAACGTAGAGACCCATCTTCGTTCTTGGCGATGTCGTACTTCATCTGTAGGTCTCTGTTAATAGTCTTAGCGTCCGTTCGTGCGCAAGAGGGCGCGTTTCCCTGTGGGTCGCCTTCGGGATCTCTCGACCTCCGGGAGAGAAATTCAGCCATATTAGAGGCGTTGTTGCGAGCACGATTGCTCGCAAGGAAAAGTGATATTTCCTTGATTGTCTGGCTGGCATGCAGGGGTGAGTGGGTACCCGATGAATTAGAATCATACCCTCGGCGTACCTTTGAGTTCTGGGCTCAGTTCCAGGGCGCAAGTGGACGTGCTCCAACTTGCGCTGATCGAAGGAGCTCCTCCGATGTGAGCGCTGTGGCTGCTTCCCCAACCGCTGCCGGTACGGGGTCATGAGGCTTAATACATCGCTTGTGCGGCGAGCCGACAGGCTCAACTTACAACGAGAGAATCAAGAAGGTCGTCGAGGGCGCCAGGAACGACGTCACGTTCAAAATCGGGGTTCATCACCACCACATCCGCATCAAAACCACGCACGGCCTGGGTTAGGCCCGCTGCAGAGAGGAAGTCCCTAATCACGGCATTCCATTCTCGAGGGTTATCAGCAGCAGATGGTGCTAGAGAAGGCTGTACGCCGGTAGTTGGAGCGGGTTCTGGTCCTTCACAGCTTAAACAGTAAGCGACCTGGGTCCAATGAATACATTTAAGCCCCTACCTGTATCTTCCTCCATCTCGAATGATTGGAGGAGGATAGTCAGTAAGGTTAAGGCAATCTCCAACGATCTCCCCCAGGACCATTTTCCACGTGGCAGCCACGTGAGCAGAGGGGTACGGCGGCGACGATAACTCGGAGCTCTCGGTGGTTGCCTTCTACCACCTTTCTCAGCAACGACCAATGCTATCCCTTCCCACCACATTCCTTTTCCTTTTCCTATCATCCTCCTTCGTCAACGCCGGAACAGTAAAGGTGGGCGGCGACTGCTCGGTCAACAACAATAGGCTTCAACTTGGAACATACGAGTTCTCCACCGACTGCAACCCGCTCACGTTCTGCAACCCACAAACGAACAAGTGCGAGAAAAGGGGGTGCAGGCGCGACGAGTTTCCCTTTGGATACGCCCCGTTCGCGGACCTTCCGCCTCGATGCGGTGAAGGTCAATTCTGTCCCGACGAACAGGACAGTTGTCAGGATAAGCTCCCCGTCGACAGTAATTGCCAACTAAACAGGGACGGTACGACGGTCTCACCGCCTTGGACGCCGAAGAAATTCTCATATCTCCGTTCAACTAGACGAATGCCAACCCCCTCCGGATGCTAAAGACCTCGCGGATAAATCACCCCACGGCCTCAACGTTAACGGGAGTGTTTGTCTCAACTTCAAATGCATGTAAGTTTGGCCTAGCCCTACCACCTTTGTCTCCGAACACGTATATTAATTATAGGTATCTCAAGGTGGGCCAATGTCACGCTCGGTCTGCCGTGCGTCGTCGAAAACACTGCCTACATCTCCTATGGCGCCAATGATGAATATATTGACATTGTCTCACGGTGAGCTGGCCACCTTCACATTAACCTCTGAGATGTGTCAACTTCTTCACAGTGACAACTGCCGAGTCGGACTCTACTGCGATTCCACCCAGAAAGTTTGTATCCAACGGAAAGCTGTGGGTGCTGAGTGTTTGGCCGACAAGGAGTGAGTTTCCCCAGACCGGCGGGATGATCCGACATGGCCTGACATTCTACTAGGTGTCTCTCCTTCAACTGCGGCGTTAATGGAAGGTGTGACAAGGACGTCAGAGCACCCAACAACCTACCAATTTGGGTGTACGTCGTGGTGGGCATTGGCATCTTCGGTGGTAAACAGCTCCTTTGTCTTCTGTGCTCAGGAGTTTTGACCGTTTTACTTTAAGGGATGTTTGCGACTCTCTTCGGACTGTTCTTCTTTCACGGAAAGCAACGTGAGGTGGAGCGTGAGAAGCGCATGCAATACTGGCGTGAACAGGTTTGTTCAATTAGTGGTGCGATCCGTTCCCACGGAGCTCACGACATTCGTAGACCGCTTTCCGTCAGAATATCCTCCAGATGAAAGAAACGGCGAGGCATTCGATCTTGTCTCAGGGCACCGTAAGCGGACGTAGCAGCACACTCCTCCACCATCGCGACCGTGACAACTCATCCGATGACTCCCATGCTCCTATTTTGCAGTACGCTTCCAAGTCTAGTAACTTGCGTCAGACCGTTTTAGACGACCGAGACGATACCAGTTCGATTGATAACATGTCTCAACCTCAGCCTCAAATACCACATTGAGGGGGCAGGTTTTGACTGGACTTGATTCACCTCATTACTCTTACTTCATTTGCCCATGTTTTCTTTACTCGGACACCTTCATCTTGTTTGATATCATTCTACTACTCCAGGACCACTAGACACTAGCACTCTGCGGATCTGCGTGACCTGCCTGGGCACTTCGACCAAAGAACAGCATGGTGGGTTGTGACGCAGTCTTAGCATCGGGTCACAAACCGGTGTGACATTACCCAAACCCCCTTGTGCCATGCTGGTGCCAGGTTTGTTCTCTTCCAACCCACCGTTAACCGTCTGAAGACGATACCGCGGCGAGAATGTCTTCGAAGACGGCGACGGCAGAGCCTCAGTTGCTCCCTTCACCTCCGCCGTCTCCCTCGCCTTCAAGCACACCCGCCGAGCACGACGTAGCCGTTTCGGGCCACATCAACGAGGTCTGCCTAACTCCGTATTTATCAACCACCAATAAAGGCAAAGGACGCATGGTGGACGCCCCGGTAGAGTTCCGGCAGAGCGACCAGGATATCGATAGTGATGAATACCCTCCAGATGAGACGGAGACAAAACGAATCGAAGAGGTGAGTGCGGTATTCATAATTTTAGTTCCTTCGCTCATCCGCGTTCTTTCCTTCGACTGCACAACTGTATTTTCCGTAGACTCTTCGTAAATGGGATATAGAAGAACGAGAACGAAGGAGGATAGCACGAGAATCCAGTTCTTCCTTCAGGTATTCGGTGCGAGACGTCACTCGGACCGCGAGTTCGATCTGGGCGGGACTGCGCAGTCAACGACCTCGGTCGGGAGGCGGGGCCGGTCACCATCACGTTCTACCTGGCAACGAGCACGAGGACGGTCTGCCCCTCGAAGATCTCGATCGCACTCCCCCTCCCTCTGGCGCCAACACCCCGACCTTGAAACGGCGGTTCGATACGTCCCCTTCACACTCGAGTTCGACGATGATAGACAACCCGTTCGAGAACCCCAGTAATGTCCTGAACGCTTCCACCACTTCCTTGAATACCCCAGACCACCCCACCATTCTCTCGGAATCCTCTCGGCCCCCTCCGACCCTTTCGGGTTCCTCCACGGTTGGGCAGAAGAGGAAGAAGGGACCGCCCCCTCCCCAGCCATTGGGACTACCGAAACCACGGACACCACCTCCACGAAATGACCAAGAGCTGGCGTACATAAACGAGCCTCCTGAACCACCAGCTGCACCGTCTACCGCGGCAAGGGGGGAGGGTCACCACAACTCGGATGAGTCGGAGAAGGAATCGAAGTGGTGGACGGAGTGGTTATGCGGTTGTAGTGAAGGCCCAGAAAGAGGTGGTTATCACCAGGTTCGTTCTCTGATTTTTGTCCGTCCCCTCCGGAACTAAGACCCACGCACTCGTGTAGTCTGGGAGGACGAACCCCAACGAATGAAATCACCTGAAGGTCACGGCGGCCTTGGCCTTCCTCCCACCCTCGTCTGCTTTAGTTATGACGGTCGGGCTATGAACGCTGCTGTGTTCCATCCAATGATGCAGTATCCATTCACCCCAAATACCACTCGCATTTTATTTTATTTTCGGACGCTCTTTGATGACAGCGGACAAGGACTACCTTTCTTTTCTCGTGACAAACACAATACGTAGTTTTCGAGTAGGTGTGCTGTGGGTCCTACATATTGTATCCTGTAACCTAAGAAAATGGTGTATTTCTGAAGACTCGACACAGGGTGGAGACCAGGAGAATAATACAAGCTGTGGTCTCTCGGTGCTCAACGCTCAACTCAACATATCCTCGCAGAACGCTGGGGGTAAACGGTATATTTCGTGAGAGTATATTTCGTGCATACGCTGAAGGTATATACAACATTACGACTGGTAACATGATCTCGATTCGCCATTCGTTGTGAGTGAGGGACTTGCAAATGTCCAACGTGTAGTGTTTGGCAGTGCCACAGAATGGTGGCACCAGCGTGTGTTATTCGGCCGAGGACACGACTGAAGGGAACCTGACCATTTTTCCTGGCTGTCCAGCCTCGGATGGTCTGCCCCTAGCAGGTGCATCTCGACCATCCATCGGCAGAACCACAACTTCCTCAGGGTCGTACGAAATCTGGGTATCCTTGCCACCCTCCTGTTTCACAAAAAAAAACAAGAAAAAAGGGGGGATGGAAATGGTCAGATTCCAGACGATGTACGTGACCCAGATTGAGCGAATCCCTCCGTACCTCGATGGCAGTAGACGTTTCCCCGTTTCTGTCGACCTCAGATATATCCTCAATCCTAGTCTGGATCTCGGATCGATCCCCAGCCTCCTCATCGCGTCTAGATACGGTTTGCGAGGGAGGTGCCGACCCGGGCCGTTTGACCCAAGTTGCCCAATCCGCTTGTCCTTGACCCCACCCGCCTTGACCGGAAGTCCAAGTTCTCGTCAACGAGACCGTGCGAGAATGGACCCGACGACCGAAGGAGAAGAATGGAATGGATAGGCCATCTGTCGCATCGCATACGATATCCTGTTAGCATTTCTGTGGACCGCAGAGACAGGAAGGGCTAAACCCACGGATGATGATGGAACAGAGGACGATGAAGGAGACGATGATTTGCAAGATGGCCGCCAAGAGCTCTTCCTGGTTTTGGGGCGGGTTGTGTGGAACTTGCAGTTGGGAGAGGGCGAGGGTAGAGACGAATATCGCCCCAACACCCATCTAGACAACCAATTCGTCAATATTTAACTTTCAGCTCGCGATAACGCGGAAGGCGAGGATAGCCGCGCGACTCACAGGTCCTTGAACGGGGTCATCAGTCTACCGCCAGTGGGATCATGAACAACCACACTTACCAAAATGCCCAGTGAACAAAGCCTCCTGCCAGGTGCCGATCTCCGGAACCCACCTGTAAAGCACGAGCAAGGCTGGGATCCGACGGAACGCCACGATACACAGGAAGAGGATGACCAGCCTCCACGGGGTGATACCCAAGTGGGGACTATCGAAAGCCCGGAAGTCCATCCATGCACCGATGTAGACGAAGCAGGCACAATTCAGCATGAGATCAACAACAGAAGAGAAGGATTCTGTCTCGGTCTCCCGGTTGAATCTGCCATCCCATGATACTGCTGTACCTGCAAAATCCAGTAAAATCAGTTCATCTTGTTGACAAAGGTTGCTTCGACGTACCTGCAGCAAACGCGGCAAGCAAATCATCCATTCCCAGGGTACTCGCGACTCCGATAGTTAACAACGCCAAGGCAAGATACTGTGCCACGAACGATTCGCGGTCCGCCAGGCCTCTGTCATGAGAGAAGTTGAGGAGTTTGCGGAATCCGTATCCTACAGAACCATCAGAACCAAAGGCCGTTTGTGTGCTCGGGCGCCCAAGTACCCACCCATTACGGCGCCGAGCAACGTCCCGACAATGACTTGGTCTGTGAACAAGGTACGGTTAACTCAAATTTCACCGCAAAGAGGCTGGAAAATATACAGAGCCATCCGACAAGGAACCACTTCCCAAACGCCTCCCTCTTCGAAGCCTCGACGGTGAGATAGATAGAGATGCTGAGGAACGGGTAAGCAAGCCCATCGTTCGACGCCGACTCAGCAGCGATGATCCGTCTTAAATTAACCGGCACGTGCTGATGAGCATACTTTCCGCCTACGGCCGGAGAGTAATCGGTTTCATCAATGCTTATACACCTTGGGAGAGCCTACAATCGGGGAAACACATACCGATGATGGCGGCAGAGATTACCGGATCGGTTGGGGTGAGACAGGCGGATATAGCCAAGCAGGAGATAAAGTTGAGGGATGGGAAGAGCAGCAAGATAAATCCTGGGGAGATATGTGCAGGATAGTCGGTTATGGAGAGGGAGGAGTGCACATACCAGCAACGACAAACCACCCGATCGCCATGGTGGGGACAACAAGCACAAGCAACCCCCGAACGTGGTTCATCATATACGACTCCGGCAACTCGACCCCAATAGCAAATAGACCAACGGCCAGTACCACTCTCATCACCTCGAGTGTGATTATCCCGGTCTCAGATGTCCAGTGACGAGGGTCGAATACACCCGCGCAATAAGGTCCCATAATCACTCCGAAAGCCGTTCCGATGACGACTTCACTGATGTACAGCTGTGACCTATGAGCATTTGCTGGTCCATTGGGGTCAAAATCAAGACGAACTTTCTCTCGAATAAGCAAAGAAAATACGCTGAACTGGATGTGGGATTAGAATAACCAAGAATATTGTTTGGGTGGTGACCCAGCGTACCGCAACGACAAAACCACCCAAGGCGATGTAGGCCAGCCTTGGCTCGGTAACCTATTGCCGGCGAGTTTGTGAACTGAGCGAATGTCGAGATGACAAACGGACTTCTAGGAGATGTATCATATCGAGCACTTGGGGCTGGAGAGAACTCGAGAACGAGCGGAAGTTTTCTTTGTGACAAGGTGACTGTGGCAGAGAAGAGCCCAGAGTGTGCGGAACGGGAAGGTGATCGATAAGTTGTGCCAGATATATGTACTGCTGTAATTTACAAAACTCAAATATTCCAGTTGGATGCGCTACCCCATGCACCCCCACCCGAATCCCAACTAGGACTCGTCGAGTTCCAGCCAGTGTTCGAACTGGGGCTCGTTCCTGGGCCTCGTCCACTCCATTGATCACTTCCGCCGCCCCATGTACTCGTTTGCCCACCACTTGGGCTGGCATATGGGTTATTTGGACTGGTGGCCGCGGGTGCACCCCACGCTGGACCTGGAGGTTGCATCCCCATTTGTGTTGGGACATCACCACCCTCGATGCTTGGCATATCCGAAGTCGACTGAACGGCGAGAATCAGATTCGCGAGTTTCGCTTGCAGCTCACGAAGTCCCTACATACGGAATTAAGTTTGGCTTTAGTGGGTGTACACATTGCGATCGGAGCACACACACCTTCAGGACCACCTCTTGCGGGCTCACACTGCCCACCGTCTCCACCTCAAAGTAGAACCGTTTTGGAACCGCGCTGTAATCAAACGCCTCGTTCTCCCTGGGTGGCTCCTCTTCCTTCGCATTGTCACTCAATGGCCACTCTGCCCGCTCATCAACTTCGAACCAATGTGTCGTATGCCTGAGCTTGTTGTATGGATCGTATTCAAATGACACCGCTGAGCATGCAGACCACTTTGCGTGCTCTTTGGCAATCCCCTGGAGCGCAGTCGGTAGTCAATGGTCAATGAAAGACGCATGAGAATATCGAGGTGGACACGCACCTTTTTGGCGGTGCACTTTACACGCAGCTCTTGCCCTTTGCGAATTTTGCAGATCAGAACCGGTTGGTGCTCGGGGTCACCTAGAAATGAAGTGAAAATGAATGAATGTTAAATCCATAACCTTCAACAGTCTACGTAACGAAGCGCACCCTTGCCCACTGGATGACCGAATTCTTCACTCCTCTTGGATAACTCGTCACCGGCATCGCCCTCATCTTCGTATGAGGTTTGAGCTACGACTTCTAGATGGTCACTCGTGACGTGTAGTGTTTGGCTGTCATTACATGATATCCGTAACACGAGTTGAATCGCGCAGTATCGACACGACACGCTACAAGTGCAATCCTGATAAGAAACCCCTCAGTCACCTCGATTCCATTCAAGATGACTCAGCACACGAGACGTACCCTGTTGTACCTCAACGCCTCGTCGCAATTCATGCTATTGAGCGGTATCATCCCCAAACGGTGGACGATAAACTCGTCCGGAAGCACCGTGGTGTTCATTTCGACTTCCACGATGTCGATGGCTGGATTACACCCGTTCAATTCAAAAAACGTTCAGAAATCGGATTTGGCGGAATATCGCGCAACGGTCGTCGAACTGACCGACAGTAGGAATTTCTGCCATCATGACGCGTCGTAGTGAGTTTGCGAAGCTGGAGAGGAGTTGTCCCTGACGGCTGAGTACTGATCATGTGTTATTAGGATCGAGGCGTACGATAAATCGACGTTTTCGAGGACGAAGTTGACCCTATCCCGCTTCAGATCTCGAACTTGTACCGAAGGCTCCATAACGGCGTGGTTCGGGTTCAACTGAGGTGAGTTGGTTGTCTGCGAGAGAGCCGAGTTGTTGAAAGCTTTCTCACGCGTTTCCCTCTCTTCTCTCTGCCATTCCTGGTTTCCCCTCTCTCTTCTTGCTGGCCTCTCTCCCTCTCCCTGCGGGAAAAAATGCTGGATCCTCTACCTCTGGAACTGTCTAATCTCCCCGTCGCCTGGATCTCACCTCACTACTTCACCGCATCTGACGCTCTCAATGATCACAACTCTGCCGAACCACTTGAACTGTCCACTAAAAGCAGACCTCTGCCCCCGTCTCTCTTGAGCTCTCGTCCTTGCTCTGGCTCGTCTGATCCATTTGCCTACGACCCTCTGAACGCGACCATGTACTCTCATCGATTTCCAACTGGACACCGGCTAAATAAACGATTCGCTCGCTCGTATCTTCTTCGGGAGGAAATCGGTAGCGGAGGCTACGGTTTCGTCATGGTGGCTTCGCGACGAGGCAGTCCTGGGGATGTCGCCGTCAAGTTCATCATCAGGGAAAAAGTACCTGTGCATGCCTGGGCGCAAGATTCGAAACTTGGTCGGCTCCCGACCGAGATCTGGCTTCTCAGTAGGATACAGCATCCCAACATTGCGGACTTCCTGGAGTACTTTGAGGACGACGTCTATTACTACTTGGTAAGGTCGGTGATCCGAAACGCCTTTGGTGTTGCTCAAATACTGTGGAAAGGTCCAAGAGCTTCATGGCTCTCCTTGGGTCGCAAAGCACGGATTCGAAACGGATGGCCACTCCACGTCGAGGAATTACAGCATGCCTGGTCTATCCAGCTCGTTCTCGACCACCTCTACGGCCGATTCTGTGCTTCTCACACCAATGAACTCACAGTCACCAACGATCGATGTGTTCGAGCCACAGTTGTTCACCCCGACCCCAGATGAAGGCTCTTTCGCGTACACGAAATGTCCAAAGGCCGACAAACCCGCCTCACGAAGAAGAGCTTCTCACGACCTCTTCGAATGCATTGAACAAACCCCTGGGAAGCGGCTTCCCGAACACCAAGCCAAGTTGGTTTTTAGGCAGGTGGTTGAGGCAGTCTGGTACCTGAACAGACATGGGATTATCCACTGTGATATCAAGGACGAGAATATTCTGGTAGATGCGCAGCTAAGGGTATGTTTGTCTCACTTGCCGCCCCCCTTGTTATGAATCCAGCTGACGCACGAATGTACATCTCTAGGTGAAACTCATCGATTTCGGTAGTGCGGTCATCGAAGATCCTTCGAAACCCCGGCCGTTCTACGACGTCTTCTACGGTACAACTGCTTATGCATCTTCGGAAGTTCTACGAAAACGATCGTATCGTGCAGGGCCGGCAGAGGTTTGGACCCTCGGTGTTCTACTCTCGTATCTCCTCACAGGAAGTTCTCCGTTCCCGACGGAGGACGATGCTATTGCAGGGAAGGTGCGGTTAAAAGCCAAAATTGAGAGAAAATTGAGCACCGGTGTCTTGGGTCTGATGAGGATGTGTCTGGAGCCGGAGCCCGACAAACGTGCGACCATCGAGGAGGTCAGAAATCATAGGTGGTTGACACAAGAGTAAGCCGGATGAGACAGTAACCCATTTTTTCTTTGTCAAATTTACACTCTATTCTTGCGAGCCTTGATTACATTATTCTCTACTTATCTTCCCCCTCACCTTCCCGTTGTAATCGCGTAACCTGGATTTGTTCTCACCCGTATGGAATGGAAAAGACGCCGGTGAACCCGGAAGTCACCGTAAACCAATCGGGTGCCTGGATTTGTCACGCATGTCCTTCCCAACCTCCGCGACTGCGACACCAATCCCCCCACCATGTCTCTATCCGTCCTCAAATCAGCCGGTACCGCCATTTCGCTGGTACATCATCTGACTTGGTTTTGATTTCTTTGGTTTTGGGACGAAATTAGCAGGAAACGCGGCAAGGAAAGCGGCGTTGAGGCCGTCGACCTCTCTCGGTCTAGGCAGTCAGTACCTCTAATTCTTCGGAGCTGCTGTTCCCATCTCATCTATCTCACACACACACTTTGCGCTCGAAATTTTGTAGCCCTCCGATCCTTACACTCTTCCAAGCCGACTTCCTCGAACGATGCGGCATTGTTCTCGACAAACCCGAATGAACCTATCACCACCATCGCCGAACGGGGGTCGACGCAACTGAGCCTCCGCGAACCACGGAACAAGGCCGGTAGGTCCAATCCGGGCATCCTATACCCCTCCCACGGAGCGGCTGACGCGTTCGGTTTGTGGGCACAGAGTACGCATTGTCGACATTGGACAAGGTCGCCAATTGGGCTCGACAGGGTTCGATGTGGCCAATGACGTTCGGTCTGGCGTGTTGTGCGGTGGAGATGATGCATATGGCTGCGGCTCGGTATGACCAGGACAGGCTTGGGGTGGTGTTCCGTGCTAGTCCTCGACAGTCGGACATCATGATCGTGGCCGGAACTCTGACCAACAAGATGGCTCCGGCTCTGCGAAAAGTCTACGACCAAATGCCTGAACCTCGTGAGTGTTTGTTGGCCTTCTTTGTTCTCTCGCTTTCGAGTTTCTCGGATGAAGGGACGTTTGTTGACTTTTCACTTGTGGCGCCTGCGACGGATTAGGCTGGGTGATTTCTATGGGTTCTTGTGCAAACGGTGGTGGATACTACCATTATTCGTACTCGGTCGTGCGTGGTTGCGATCGTATCGTGCCCGTCGACATTTATGTGCCTGGGTGCCCACCGACGGCGGAGGCACTGTTGTATGGGATGTTACAATTGCAGCGTAAGATAAGGAGGAGCAGGAAGGGTGTGATTTGGTACGTCCACGTTCCGATGCCCCCCTATAAAATATGTTCTTGGCGTACTGAGAGGTCGTTTCGCAGGTATCGCAAGTGATTTTCGTAGCATGGATACTTATTCCGGGATCGAATCATACACCCACAATATACGTAATAGATCCTCCACGCTCTCGAACGCGGGGCTGTTCCCAGACTCACGCGCGTCGCTCGTTTTTGGTTGACGCCGCGGTGACGCGGCTGTGGGGTTCCGGGACGGATTATCCGAGTGCCCTTTTTCTTGAGAAGCCGGTTGTTTTGTTGGGATCTACGTTAGGCGATCGCGGATTGTTGATCCCGCTTGGTGGAGCATGCGGACGGGTGGCGTGGTCCCCGCCAAGCAGCGGCGTTTCCGGACGGGAGGCGGCTACGGGAACTCTGTGTGGCTGGGAATCTGCAATCTCTGGGTGGGATCACAGGGTCAGATCCGCAAGACTGCGTACATAAGATGCAGGAACTGTTTCGCGCGTGGAGAGTCAATCCTTGCTCTCGCGTGGATTCCTACAAAAGCAACGTAATCGTGGGACAAAACAGGAGATTTTGGAGCGGCGGGCGCGCGGGTGTTGCGCGGGGCGTGGGCAAGTAAAATTAACTTATCAAGCGTCAGGGTGAGAAAATGAACCCCGATGCGGTGTGGCTGTTCACTGCAAAAGGGAGCCGGGTAAAACGAATTTGCACTGCGCAAATCCCTTTCACGTCAACTTGTTTTAGCCTTCGGATGGATAAATATGGCAGGATTTACGCATAATTGCTTTGGCTGTAATAAGATACGAAATGGGCGGAGCTCTTTCCTCATCGGAGAGAAGGAACAAATCGTTGTTGTGGGCGGTTGTGTATTCGGGTAGTGAAACAAGCGAAAAAAAAAAATGGTATAGGTCGATCCTTCCTCGGTCGGGTGGAGCAATTGATATGTGATTAGTAACAATCATCGGTACAGACCAACTCCCGATTGTCATCTAGGAATGGGGGGGGGGGGCAGGAGGAGGTGTGGGTTCCGGTGGGAAAGTGGGAAGAAAAAAGAACGAGTCCAACGCCATGCTTGTTATGGAAACAGGTGTTATTGTTTGTTTTTTTTGTATGCGCTTGCGATAAAGTTGAGCCGGGAGCGTAAATCCCGGCCGGAGATCCTTGCAGTTTGGTGTTCCCCCGTGGTGTCACGTTCAGGGGTTGTGGCCCCATGCCAGCGTGGAGCAATTCCCTGGACTTGAAGGACATATGAGCGTCACTCGAGCAACGGTATAATGTGATGAATCGATGACCGAATGGCTGCGCTCCATGACGGATCGTGTGTTCAGTTCTTACTCATCGACCGAAGAACGCTGTGCAACTGTGAGTGGACGGCGTTTCAGGATACCCGGTTCCACGCGCGGGTAGTGTTCCTTCCGGTCGACCTGTTCTGAAGGCCCTGTGCGACCATCGCGGGCGGATTACAGACGCGGTTATGCCTGAGTCGATTTTTTTGGCTTGGCCCTTTGGGGAACTGCAATTTAACCCAGTGACGTAACGTTCGATGATGAGCCACTGCCCCCGAAAATCAAATGCTCCCGTGTGAATCTGGAACCCTGGTGGGGTGGAACATCGTGCAGATCGCCAAAGATGGAGACACGAGACCGTTCAATCGAGATGAGAGGAGGATTGCCATAGATCGTCGGAATCAGCTCATTCCCGCGATATGTCGTCTCCCTTGGCGAAATTCCCTCCGTTTGGTGGTATGGATATGAACCGATAGTTTCGGGTTTGTGGGGAAGCGAAAAAAAAAAAAAAGAAAAAAAAGAACGGAGCGGGTGAAGATCCCCAGGGAACGTTTTTTCATACCCACGATCGGTCTTGCCGACCTTTCCTTAATTTGGAATATGTAGATGATCTTGAAACAATCAGGGATTTACCTGGCGCATTCCCCAGGTTCCCGCAGGATTGCGTGGCTGCCAAGATTAGCCGCGGTTGAAGTGGTCGGGATGATTTTTTGTCGTCGTCGTCGTTTTTATCATGATGATGAAAAGGGACCATCTGTTGGACTGATTAGGTGGGACCCAAGGCAATGGGAAAGAAAACGATAGCTACATGAGCGTAGATCTGCCGTATAAATATATCAACGCGAGCGGTTCTCTTGCCCAACACCCACCACCCTTGCGATGTTGATCGTGATCTACAACACTCATCAGACGACGAACCGACCGATCCTTCCCGGCAGTGTGTGTGGTCGCCTGTCTCGCGGTTGAGATCTATTCAAGGGGACCGCTTGGGGTAAAGTGGGCAGGGGGGCGGGGCGGGGGCGAATTGTAGCCGACCGGAGCAACGGAACCCACCCGGCGGTTCCGTCCATCCCCTTAGCACACGCTCTCACACACACATTCCAATTCGTTCGCTTTATCATCGCCTGGGCCCAATAAAAGTCCACACTCGGGCTCCGTCTGTTAGCCGCTTTGGATCTTCCCCCTTCCTCTCAACCCTTCACAACATTTCAACCTATCTCCGCTCTGTCGTCATCCCCCAGGGTATAAATACCGGTGCCAATCCTCCATTCCATCCTTTTACCCTCTCCAACCCCCTCATCCGCCATATCCCATGCCACAGGGCGTGTTACCCCCCATCCGGGACATCTTACCTGGTGCGTCTCTCTCTCTCCCTCTTTCTCTTTCTCCGCAGATCACTGACTCTGCGTGCCCGCGCACTTTTCATAAACAGGTTATCTCTACAACGAACGTGCCTCACCAGAACCTTCACCACGCTTGGGCTATGCGACACTGCCGATCTCGTATATCCCGTCGTCCGGGTCAAAGTCGAACGCGGACCCTAAAGATCGGCCGACGATCTCTGTGAGACCCGGCCGCACGTCACACAGCCCCAGGTCGATCTCTGCGTTCATCCCTACCCCGAGCTTCCAGTTCAATCCCTCGCCGAAAGGCCCTTCGCCGACTTCTCCGGGATCCCGGTCCCTGATACACAAGAGGTCCCGGTCAGGGTCCTCGGACGGCTCGTCCCATTTCTCTTCGGGGCCATCAGACAAGACACATTACGATCAAGAATCCGAGGGTGAATCGGCCGCGGTTCCCGCGCCACCGCAGAAACGTAGACGCGAGGAAAAGAAACATCAATGTCCTTATTGCAAGAAATTGTTTCATCGGCCGGTCAGCCTCGGGGTTCACATCAATACGCATACCGGTGATAAACGTACGTCGAGAGAGAAAATGTTCTTTTTTACATGCGACGAGATGCTAAGTCGCCCGCTCTAATCCAGCCTACACATGTCCTTTCCCCAACTGCTCGCGGCAATTCAACGTGAATTCAAATATGCGACGCCATTATCGAACTCATTTCACTCCCGGAGCATTCGACCTGACAGAATTGTCTTATTCTACGGCGGACGAACGGTTCTATCCAATGGCCGTCAACAACACATCCCCAGCGAATTCGACGAATACGGCCAGCCATCATGCACGGGGCCGGTGTAATACCGGACCTTTCATACCGCCGCCTATTCCTTCAGTATCTTACGGATCTTCTTTCTCCCCACCTCCGACATCGCAGTCGTACCCACCGTTACGTATCCCACCTAGTTCGGAAACTCGCTCGAATCGCCCTGCACCCTACGTGGTCCCAATCACAATTTACCACAATCAACGCCCTCAATCAAACTCGACGCGCGACCGCATCCAGTCCCCGCCACTTCGCTCATCAACCCATCGCTCGCATCCATCTCCAGAATCAACGCTCGTAGGTCGTCTCAAACCTGCATCTGATTGGAATCTATCTCGCGATCGTCGACGAGATGATGATACGGACGAATACAGTGATGACCAGGACGAGAGTATCGTCCTAGATGACGACGATCTCGCTTCTCCTCACTAACAAATTCCGAGAGATTTATTCCCTGCTTCCTCCATGCTGTTTTCCTTTTTGCATTCTTGCTTACCATCTCCTCTACTACTACACGTTGTTCCACATTGGACCTGATTTTCTGGTCACTGGGGCTCTCGCATGCGTTTGTATCACTACCCCAATCATTTTACGACCGAATGTAGCCCTCTCTCACTCTCCCTCTTACACGCCACATATACACATACACTTTTTTTTTTTACCATTGATTGGTAGACAACGCGAACGCACCACGAAACAGACATTTCCCTTTTGGCGTATGGTTACGTGCGTGTGCGTGTGTGTGCTGGGCAAACGAAGGGTGTTCTTTCGAAGATTCGGCGGCCGCAGATTTTAGATATTTTTGTTAAATGCCGGTGTTGACGTTGAGGCCATATGGGGCTGCGAAATGTATGTGTGTGGATTGCATGCCGTGCAGTGCCCGCAGCAGTATGACGTCCGCATTCCATCATTGATTCGTTATTTCATTGAGCCTCCTTCCAGTCATCTTCTCCTCTCTCTCTCTCTCTCTCTCTCTCTCTCTCGGGGTCCTCTGGCCAATGACGGGTGGCGGTGGCAAGTGTGAAGTAAATTTCTTCTGATGGGAGGATGATCACCGCCAACCGGGCGATGGAAGAGTTGGGTGATTTTCCGGACCCGAACGGACACACTTGGCACTTGGTCAACGACAACAGATAATTCCCTTTTTGTTGTGAGCCCTTGGGGTTTTTCGATAGATTGGAAGCGTGGGATCGGCGAAAAAAAGGGGGGGGGGTGGAAAAAAAAAAAAAAGGTCATAAAAGCAACCGTGGTTGCACGCACTTCGCGTATTTTTTTCCCACCCGGTGAATGTGGATCATTGCTGGGGTGGGGGTCAATCGAACCCCCCCCCCTTTTTTTTTTTTTTTTTTTTTCATCTTCCCTGCCTGTGCATGACACCGCGCGATCATCGAACGGGCCCTTGATCTTCGCGCCACACGCTTCTCTAAGTTTCCTTTGTTTTGTTGAACCATTGAAATATTGAAAAAGGCACCCGACCACGCCGGTATAATGCTATGAGTAATGTAAGCCTTTTTTTTTTTT
>Ga0307517_10001666_pt1 | contig 36718 bp, 39 predicted proteins | sample 23_EM_MG_FD_194515 | JGI IMG/M metagenome (GOLD analysis project Ga0307517, IMG submission 194515) | Populus trichocarpa ectomycorrhiza microbial communities from riparian zone in the Pacific Northwest, United States - 23_EM | ecosystem: Host-associated > Plants > Roots > Unclassified | place...
ACTATTCCCTCATGGCCATTCTCGGCAGCCCAAGAGAGCGGTGTTCGGCCATACTCCGTGTCTGGGGTATCGGGGTTGACATCTTTCTGCCCCAACAGTAGCTTTACTATTCCCTCATGGCCATTCTCGGCAGCCAAAGAGAGCGGTGTTTGGCCATACTCCGTGTCTGGGGTATCGGGGTTGACATCTTTCTGCCCCAACAGTAGCTTTACTATTCCCTCATGGCCATTCTCGGCAGCCAAAGAGAGCGGCGTTCGGCCATACTTGTCTGGGGCATCGGGTTTGACATCTTTCTGCCCCAACAGTAGCTTTACTATTCCCTCATGGCCATTCTCGGCAGCCCAAAAGAGCGGTGTTCGGCCACACGTGTCTGGGGTATCGGGGTTGACATCTTTCTGCCCCAACAGTAGCTTTACTATTCCCTCATGGCCCTTCTCGGCAGCCCACGAGAGTGCTGCCCGGCCCCACCTCGCGTCCCGCCCATCAGGTTGAACCTGTTCTTCTTGCAAGAGCACCACCACCACCTCTTCATGCCCAGATATTGCAGCCCATATGAGAGGCGTCATGCCCAGACTATCTCTTTGGTTCACATCCCATCTGTCCATATTTACCAAGATCCTTGCAATTTCAGCCATGCCGAAGTAAGAGATACAGTGGAGCGCCGAAAATCTCTCGCAATCAGGAGTGTGGCCCAAAAAAGAAAATTTTCTAATGAGCTCCCCACCGATATATTTAAACAGGGTTTTTGCGGATATGTGACCATCGAACTGACCAAGTAACTGGAGCGCTAATGTTTTTGCACGATCTGATGGCTCCATTCGCATGTGCGTTCCCCAATATAAAGAAGAATATTCAAGAAAGGGTGTGCCTAGGGGGTGGGAGGGGGAACCGGCTGAAAGATCCTTGGTGTGCTGGAAATTCAGATAGGTTACGCAGGTTTCTGCGATCGTCGAGTGGGCTCCGTTAAAGAGGTCGGGATGTGTGCAAAGATACTCTTGGAGCGTAAAATGGATCAACCTAGCAGTCGAGGTACCCTTTTCTATGGTCGCGAGTCCTTGACAACAGCCTAGCAAAGTCGATATCGCAGGCATATCATCATTATCGAAGTCATTTGACCCTATCCGGATTGCCACGGCGCGACATATCTCCTCCACTCGCAGAGGCCGCCTCGAATGGGAGATCCACATCAAAACGGCCATCCCTAGCCTTGCTTTCTCTCCACCTTGGGCCTTTATCCTTCCTAACGTTGCCTCGTACGCCCCCCCCAGGTCTACACCATTCCCCATTGCTCTGAGCTTTTTTCTCCTCCGAGATATAGTCGTCTCTTGTAGAATTGTTTCGATGCTTAAGAATACCAGCAGGAATCTAGATATAATATCTTTTAGCACACTGCTTTAGGTATCTTTACGAGTGTCCCCACCCTACTTACATTTCTGATATTGTTTCTGGAATCTTCCTTATAATTTCCTCCTCTAAACTCTCGTCCATTGCGTCCGGAATCGTATCCTCTTCCAGTTTCACTCGGAGGAATGCGACGACACCATCCTTGGTAGGTTTTATGGATCTAGCTGCCATCCTCCCCGCAAGCTTCTTCTCAACCTCGCCCAGGATATGCGGTCTCCCGGTTAGAAATAGCCGAGCGCGGGGCGACATTTGGAGGATCTGGTTGAGTGAATGGAGAAGCTTCATCCGATGTCTAGCTGGATACTCATCCAAGGCGTCAAGGCATATAAATGTGAGTCGTAAGGTCGCGATATCCTGCAAGAATTCCACAATCTCTGCGAGCTGCAGCTTCTGGCCACCAATCACCTTCCCCCGGTCCCGAAAAGCCCTAACTATCCTTTCCGGAACCTCCTCCAGCCCACCAACAACCTGTTTCAGCACCGAACCCAAAATCGCATCGGGGAATTGCTCCTGCTGATCGGCGAAGTCGAAGTAGAAGCACGCAACAGCAGCGTTTTCCTGCACGGCCTGCTTGCATAAGGCATCTATCACTAACGAGCTAACATCACAGCCTATTAGCACTACTTTTATTTCTTCGTGTATATTTTATCTCACCTAATGTAGCTCTTGCCAACCCCGGGACCTCCATAGCAAAACAACGCTGAACCATCGCATTTACCCCCACGAATATCACCAAACCAGTTCCGATATTCCTCAGTTTGCAAGAGCCAGTCTCCCACATCGTCAACCCTGCGGGTCCGAATGTCGTGGTGCCGTCTCTGGGGCTCAAGTGGAGATAGCCAGGCCATAATTTGGGACTTCTCGTCAGTCACCGTACAGTTATTCCACACATTGTTAAAAGAATTGGTACTGTTAAAAGAGTCTTTGATATTTTCGTTGATGTAGTGTTGAGACATTTTGGATTCGTCGCTGTTTTGAAGGTGGTAGAAAGCAGCTTGTGGAGTGATTTGAGGTAGAGTGGGTTGGGGTGATTCCTGGAGGGAGGGGAAAAGCGGGGCCTATGGTGATTTCGAAGCCCTGTGGACAAAGTGCTTGGCCAATCAATCAACCCGATAACGGGGGACAATTTGCGAAATCCACATGAGTGAGCGCCTCCATACAGGTGTGCGCAAACCCTAAGTGGCTGATTCGAAATCGGACCGGAACGAGAGCAATCGAGATTTTGTGCTATTGGCACTACTCGAGTACTAGGGGTTGGAAAAAAGTCTGTCGAACATCCACGACTGCCGTTACAACCACAGCGATTGAAATTTCAACTTCGGTTGACACGTCACATATGGTTTTCGACGAATGAGGATCCTTGATTCTTATCTCACGATAGCTTCAAGTCTTTGACTCCATTACGATGGTTTCAATTTTTCATCGATAGGAACATGGTTTCATCAGTTTTAGGATTGATTTAATTGTTTTCCATCGATATCTTGACTACAAGTTGCTTTGGCCTCGGTCGGCTCTTGTTTTCATCTTGCTGAGTGTCCTTATCCAAGTTTTTAATGTGAAGGTTGCCATTAATGAGGAGGTTGGGTTCTCGGCACGGAAGTGAGTGGCTTAGGCCAGGTAGGTCGGGATATGAGAGGAGGTGAAGGTGAAGGCGTTGGCATCCATTGCAAGTGTCATCTCCAGATCTGGATCCGATTGTGGGTTGTGGCACAGAGGTGGGGCGTAAGTTTGGTTCTACCTGAGGGTTGATGCCCGTGCGCAGGATAGAAGACCGTTTCGTTGAGAGTGTTGACCGGGGTCAAGAGAGGCTTAGGATTTGCAGTGGGCAGTGATCGTGGGCGCAAAAGACTCACATGAATAGGCCTGGGGCTTGCGAGTGACTTGACGGGATGGGATGGGGGATGGGTAGTTGGGATATTGGGGAAGATGGATGGTTTTGGTTTTGGTGGGATTATTTTTGGTGGTGGTTTTTGGATGTTGAGGGAAAGGGCGAGCAGAAGGTACAGGTCCACCTCACCCGTTAGGCGTACTAATAGGGTATTTGATTGCGGGGAAAGATGGGTTCGGGTCGACGACCGGGTGTGCGGGTTGATGTATGTCTCCTGCTATAGCACCGCTCGGGAGGATGGGATGTGGAGTTTGATTGTGGGAGGTGATTGTTGTTTGATGATTGGCGGATTTGGTTTTTGGGATAGTGGCAACGCTTTAGAGTAGCATATAAGCCACGAAATGGAAAAAGTGTTTAAAAAAAAAAAAAAAAAAGTCTGTCGAACTCTACTCTCATAGGCCGGGCTTATTATGAGTATGCAGGTTCCCTGCACATACCATTGGCAGGTATTCTCACAATTTGGTGATGGAAAAAAGTCTGTCGAACTCTTGGCATTATGCTCTCTATAGAAGAAGAAAAAGTATATTTACAATTTAATACAGTGTAGCATTGCCCCCAGCTGCGATAACAGCTTCTAGTCTTCGTCGCATGCTTCTAATAAGCTGTAAGTGCCTTTCTGGAGTAATATCTGCCCATGCTACCCGTAACATCATGATCAAGGTATCCTCATCTAATGCCCACTCATATATCTGCCCCAGCTCTGTCTCTATTTCAGCCCAAAAGGCTTCAATGAGGTTAAGATCCGGTGATTGAGGGGGCCATAGGATATAATCTATTCCATTTAGCGCCCGGTATGATTTAGCATAGCCCTGATGCCCGGGACTGTTGTCCTCCACCACCTTAGTCCACCCATATTCCTCACATGTTTGGTGCCAAAAAGGTACCAGGTAAGGTATCATCACATTGTCTCTATACTTTTTAGAGTTCATAGTGGTGCCAGGAGGAACTATGTCGAGCTGGGACTTCATTTCCCCACAAAAGGCCCCCCATACCATAACACTTTTCCTACCAGACTGCCAAACTTCATCAATACAGTCTGGATGGAACTCCTCTTCAGGGCGGCCAGTTACCCATGGCCTATGGGAGAACCCAGCAGTGCTAAAATTGCACTCATCGGTCCAAACAACTCTCATCCACTCCTCCTCCGTCCAGTTTAACCGCTCCTCACACTACTGGACACGCTTTGGTTTATTCTGACTCTGTATCCCCCACCTATTAAGTACAGAAAAACAATGTTAGTAGATAGTACGAGAATTGCAGTAGACTTTTAGTATTCTTCCTAGAGTGAATTGAATTTACTTTTTTCTTGGGAGACGTTTATGATATCCCATGGATGCCATAACATCCCTCAATGTCCGCACAGAGCAGGCATACCCCATCTCCATAATTACCTCTTCCCACTGCAGACGGCGAGTCCTTTTGTCCTGAGTGACCAAGGCCCGGAGTCTTTCCTTCTCGGCTTCATTGAAGATTACCAGCCGGCTGGAGCGAGGGCGATTGGAGGGGGAGCCACCATTTAGTGTCGCACGCTGATAGATTTTCTGACAGGTGCCGTAGTCTAAATCCACTCGGTTTCCAATCTCCTATAGCCGTTTCGAGTCAATGATTAGCTTTCACCTTTCTCTCAGAGTCCTTAATATTTATTTTATTTATTGCGACCGCAAGTTGCAGTTGTGAGCATTCCTACCTTCCAAGTCATTCGTGCTTTTTCTCGCAAAGTAATGATTTGCATATGCTCATCACGCGTAGTCTCACGGCCCTTTACACTCCCGCCTTGAGGAACATAATCTCCTTGACGTCCTTTGGCTTTCATGATGAAAAATATAAGTAAAGAAATCAGGTAATACGGTGGTTGAAATTGCGGTATCGAGTAGATTGTTCAAGTGAAGAATAGTAGGGTACTGGGAGTTTTGGTATACTATCATGACATATTTACTAATCACTACAAGTGGCTGCAGCCTATTCGTTATTGGCTTCAACATCTATGGCGAATCAGACAAAGTTTGACAGACTTTTTTTTTTTTTTAAACACTTTTGCTATTTCGCGGCTTATATGCTACTCTAAAGCATTGCCACTATCCTAAAAACCAAATCCGCCAAACAACACACAACGAATCACCTCCCACAATCAAACTCCACAATCCATCCTCCCGAGCGGTGCTATAGCAGGAGACATACATCAACCCGCACACCCGGCCGTCGATCCGAACCCATCTTTCCCCGCAATCAAATGCCCTATCAGCACGCCTAACGGGTGAGGTGGACCTGTACCTGCTGCTCGCCCTTTACCACAAAAATTCCAAAACACCAACACACCAACACTAAAAAAACAAAATCACCAACACAACAAACCAATATCCCTCACCAACACCAACCCTCACCTCCATCCCACCGTCAAACTACACACAAGCCCCGAGCCTAATCATGTGAGTCTTTAGCGCCCACGGTCTCCGCCCGCTGCGAATCCTAAGCCCCTCCTGACCCTGGTCAACATTCAACGGAAAGGATAATGTCCCCGCCCCACCTGCTCTACAAACCTCCCCCTGAAATTCCCTCGTAGCTGCGCACGGGCACCACCCCCTCTGGAACGATAGGAATCCCCTACTATCCCATTGCGCACGCCCACCAAACTCCAGTCCACATACCGGAACTCCCTCCACACCACATCCCATCCCCTGACCCTAGGCCCATCCCCCAGCCAAGGTCCTACCCCTCTCGGTCCAGTCGGAACCAAATCCGCCCTTGGTCCCAACGGCGCCACAATCACCCCCCTCTCTTCCTCAACCGGAATCACCGTCATCACATCGGTTTCATCCCCACCCTCACCCTCATCACCCCCAACCGTCAACCTCCTCTTTCTTTCTACCATCCGCCTCTTTCTGCAACAAATGATTCCTTTTCGATAAGGCAGAAACATGGTGCCGCAACTTGGATACTTCTTTCTCCAAGTCCAAAATCTTTTGTAAGGCAGCCGATGCTACCAAACCCGCCTTTGCAACCTTGGTCACGGAAAACGTAGTCGGACCTCGCTTAATCATCTTTACCGATACCGGGCAGTTGACGGATGATGGAGGTGATAAAATAATAGATGGAAGAGATAAATCTATCTTCCAGTGATGAAATTAGAGTAAGAGTAGGATGCTCTTAAACTAAAGACTTGAAGCCGTCGTGAAGATGGGTCCAAGGATCTCGATTGGTCAAAACCAAAAATATGACAAGTCAACTGAGTTGAAATTTCAATCGCTGTGGTTGTAACTGACGTGGTGGATGTTCGACAGACTTACCCACAACCCCCGGTACAGTACCCGTAGTGGCAGCGTTTGAATTACATGTACGAGGCATATCGTAATAATTCAAAAGCACAAGACCATGGGGCGCTCCAGAAAGGAATCAGCCCTTTTGCGCTCGCACAGATTTATCTCGAACGGCCTTCCTGGCCTCCCAGCCAGCACCAACACAACCCCGAGTGCCCCCATGCCACACAATTTCAATCTCTTTCATGCAACTCTGCGTATGCCCACAAACATTTTTCCCAGCGAACCACTAAATTCCACCCCATTCGCATAAGGAAGGGAGAAAAAATATCTTACTAATCTACTAGCCTTTGAAAATCAACAAGGAACATTCCATAATAGCGATGATTTCCCGGGAAGCAGATTCACAGGGCCATCCGGAATTAGCTCCCCACTTCTATAAACTCTAACCCTCCGTTGAGCGAGCATTGGTTGAGAACGAGGCATAGGACTGTGCTCTACAGCCATTAGTGGAAAATCAGATGTCCTGAGGGACTATTTTCTCTAGCAGCGCTGATATCAAGGTCACTAGAAGTACCACAAGTACAATTCTCACAAGCACTATACAGTACAACCTCCAAGTCTCCACCCCACGACCAAACCGGGCGGGTGACGAACAGGGACCAGGTGGGTGCCAGTAATCTTTTGTGACCCTAACCTTGATGATTTACTCTCTTGACCCGCCATTCCGTGCACACCTGTTTGTCACCTGTCCAGTTCCACCTTGAGCATAGTTAGGACTAAAGACAATGCGGCGGCGGAGCAGGTGTTTGTGCATGACAAAGGCTTGGGACAGACATTCGATCTTGGCCAGAATATTCTTGAGAATGCGTGGGTTTGGCGCAGCAAGTTCCGACAAGCACATCTGATCACTTCAGTGAGGGGTCTAGTTGGGGATTGCGGACTGTATCGACGAAGCCCACAAGCGCAACTGCCTGAGCAAGCAGATTAGGGAGTTCTGACGAAAGGGCAGCCCGAGTTGAAAGGTTGACTGGAGAACTTAGACTTGGTCATGTTTTGTCGCCGAACAGCCCGCATTTCGTACAATGAAAGCCCTTATGGTGATAAAAGAGAGACATCTGAAGCGGTAGCCGGAAGGCATGAGGAGTGCTCGAAACTGAAAGCCGAGTGCAAATCCACCCAAGGCTGCTGAGAATCTGGAAGAGGAAGTCATGAATTCCGGTGGGGCATTGGATACAACTAACTTTGAACGGGCGTTTGCTCAGCTCGATTGATTAGGTGGTTTTACACGGAAACGCAGCCTACCGGTATGACCGTTATTGCTACCGGTATTAGATGAGCGGGCATCAAGGAGGGCGTTTTCTGCATTCTTAGCTGCGACGGGCCATCATTTATCTTAGTTATTACCTTTGTCACCGCAAGGGAAAGAGGACTAACGGAGACTGGGGGCGTGATTTCCAGTGTGATATAATAGCCAAGTGCTGTTCTACTGCCAAGATGGCCCTTCTCTTATTTCCCTCATCCTACCGTACCGCACACGGGCAGTGCCCGTTTAGTGCTTGTAGCCCTATGTAAGCGATAACGGTTGAATAATACGCAAGGCCATGACTGAGTACGAGGGGCTCTAAAAGCACTGTTAAGCCATTTTTATGAAAAAGCGGGGGCACTTCTGCACATAGTTAAATAAAGCGTGTGCCTTCATTTTGATCCCCTCCCTCTCTCTCCCCTTGCGTGATGGAAACCTGAAAGCCCTCGTTTCACGGCTGGCCCAACATCGAAGTGTTGGTTGCGAGGGTGAACACGCTTAATCATTGTATCGTAAATTCCATAAAGGTTTGCGAAAGGGAGCTCAAGTCCCTAATTTTTTATATCTTTTCCAGGGCTTGATCGCAGAATATCGTTGACTAATGTAGTGGGCAGACCGGAAAATTTCTCCCAGAAGAAGAAATCTGATACCGCTAAGTTATGCACTAACAACTCGAATAATCGGACCGGTGCTATCATAGGACGTTGGAGTTGCCTCTCCTGGTAAGGTCTGTCTCTCCCCCCGCCTCGCCCCGGATAGCAGGGTTTCTGGTGTGTCCTTCGCCCGTTTCTCCAAAGGAGGAAACTTTGGGCTATGTTACTTGGGATTAGGTCCGCTTATTTGAGTTCTTATCGTACTCGAGTAGAATACGCTACTGTTCGAAAAGTGTCCGTATTTCTTTTGTCAAGGCCTTGAATTTATTCGCAAATATAGGAAAATCCTAGAAAGTAGCCTGCAAGTAAGGTATGGCCTAGGGAACCTATTATAACATAACAAAGAACTTCACCCGCCCCCCCAAAAAAAAACAAATAAGCAATAGAAACACCATCATATTATCATCTCCCATAAGCTTTCTCAAAGTCCGGTCACATCATTACGATCCCAAAACACACCCTCTACCAATAGGAAAAACTCTCATTCTAACGGGAAAGCTTATCTTATGCTTCGTTATAAAAGAAGCGAGCCCTCTAATTAGCTTCCTCGCTGCATTCGACTTCAATAGGGCTTGAAAATCCTTCGTAGCCAAGCGGGTCAATACTCCGGTACGGTAGGCAGTTGTGGCTGGCGTATGATACTGGCGGTACCGTTGGCGCTAACCAAACCACAACCGCAGCCCCATGAATAACTAGACAAGTTGTAGTTACGATAACTCCCCAAGTGGGGAGCTGCAGAACACCAAAAATTTCGTTACTCCCCCTGCCAATGTCTCAGGGATGGATGACTAAGGGACCTTTTGCACCGCGGTCTCAGCACTAGTAGTATTCCTCGGTGATATCAGCGCAAGTGCGGCCATGCAGGTAATATCAGTTCTGGCCTGAAGTCCATACGGGTGTTGGAGCCAAGGCAGTTTGAAGCTGGTGAGGAGGGGGCTGACTTGCATTGTCCGGCACAATAGTTACCGTAGTGCACGACGAATTCTCTGGTTCAGTTTGATTGAGAAGCGCCATTGAACGGAAGGCTCAAATCTGCAACGCTGCGTGCTCAGATACGGATTCAAGGCTATGCAGGTCGGGTAGTACTTGTATCAACCATACCGGCCAGCGCAGAAGCGACAATCCACTACTAAATTCCCAATACAGTTACCACCAGTTCTAAAATCCTTCAATAGGCTGTGAAAAGAGAGAGGAGCGTGTAGGGGGGGGGGGGGGCACAATGGATTGTTGGGTGTCTGCGACCCTGTAGCACGGCGAGTACCGAAGCTGCGTTACCCTGGTCCGGGGTGCGAATTTGAAGAGGCAGCGAGCCTGGCCTGGAGGGCGACGCGAGGCTATCTTAATTAAGCCTTGAGACCTTCCGGTCCTGTTGTAACCACCAAGAACACTAGCCTATTGTAGTAATTGGGATGGAAAGAAAAAAAACTCTAGCACTCGGTATGGTGGGGGGAGTTCTCCGAGCATAACAAAATCTTGTAACCGCTTATTATGACCTGTGACAGAAATGACCTGACGGCGGATTTCTGGGGTAGATGTAGTCACGATCGCTCGAATAGGCTGGTCCAGATTGCAAAGTGAGCTAGAAAGTTGTCGTCGGCTGAAGGGATGTCGGTAGAAATACTGTAAGTGTAACATAACATAACATTAATTGCCTAACCTACTATACACGTACAAGTTGTCGTTAAAATTGCCCCAAGTTAGAGTTCGAACAAGACCAAAAACATCCCCAAGCAAAAACATCCTCCCAGCCACCAAAAAGTGATCTACTTTCCAGCTCTTACTTTTACGCATAGTTGTTGTAGGTATCCATCCCGTCGCCGCCCCCGTGTTCCAGCCTCCGCCGGGAAAGCCTGCCAGTGATAGGATATATGCGACCCACGTGTGATACCGGTATGGGTAGTTCGAGTGAGACTCTGTGCGCGCGCTAAGAGCGCACACGTCTAGAATGATGTACTCGTAGAATTTTTTGGTTGGGATAACCAGCCGTAACTTTCCGGGGGGGGGGTCAGGTTCTAGGCAATCGCAATTGGGGGAGGCGGGCTTTTATTTATTTATTTATTTATTTGCAGTGTGTCTGGCTGGAGGTTCAGGCTACTGCAGGCATCTGCGGATTCGCTTGCCGATCGGGACGAATATAGTATCAGGGCTAGCCAAATCCGGGGGAATATGTGAGGGATTGAGATGTGGGGTTCTCAAGTTACTACGAGTACAAGTGAGTACTCGAGTACTCGTGTACCGTCCAGCGCTAGATACTTACAGTATGATCCTCGAGCGCAATACCCTATTGATAGTGAGTACTAGTACCGTAGGCTATTTACTCTTTGCTGCTTGCTGTCTCCGTCGGCCCAGGATGGGTTTGGTTTGGCGAGCTATTACTCGTAAGAGCATTGCGCACTCCAGCTAATGAGATCCAACACACCCTGGAGGCTGATCTTATACCCTGATAGGAAAGCACTGACCCTTCGACAACTCTGGGGCTGGAGCTGGAGATTGGTGGCGTACCGGTACGCGAGATAGCGGATCGCAAGACCAACTGCGGTACCAGTACTCGCACTTATGGTGGTGCTGACGGGCCGTGTTATTCGTGTTATGATAAATTGGCATCTTATGAATAGACGTTTCCCCCCCATTCTGCACTCGGCGATCGAACAAAATGGCATAAAGACAGAACAGTTTGGCAACAACAACTCCCACAATGGCCATGCCGCTATGGTTACCGGTATTTCTGTCGATCGCAGGCTGCTGGGATCAACAAAACAATGTCACACCATAATGTACCTCAAACTCCTGCACAGTGAACCACCACCACCACCCCACCAACCCCCCAAAATCTCACAACCTTTCCACCGCAAAAACCCGCACGAAAAAAAAGCACACTTGAGTCTCCACTCCCTCCACTGACACTGGTCAAGTTCCACACCTTTCCCCGCCACGCTCCACAAAAGAAGCCATGCCAAGAGACCAACCGCGGGCTGAAATATCAAAAAGCAAAAAGAAAAGGGAAAAAAAAAAGAATGAGAAAATTTGAATAAAGTCCCTTTTGTGTGTGAGCGAGCAAAGGAAAGCAACATAAAAGCCCTCCTCCTCCTTCCAACTTGTGGTGCAGATTTTTATTTATTTATTACCTCCTTTCTTCCACTGCCAACCAACCCCTCGCTCTTGCTACTTTACTCTCGCTTCTCTTTTTTCTTACATTTATTTATTTTTCCTTTTTTCCCCTTCCCGACTGCAGGATTAATCGATTGAGATTATTCCTCCAAACGTTCGCTATTTAAAAAAAAGGGGAATAAAAAGAAGATAAGATAAAAAAGAAAGAAAGAAAGATGCGGTCCTCGAGTATTCTCATTACGCTCGCTTCAATCGTTGGGATTGTCGCAGCGCAGCGCCCTTCGACGAGTACGCCGTCGTCACCCGTGTCCGTTACCACCAGCACTACTAGTAGTGTGACTACAACAACGTGTACGGCTATCGGGGGGTGCAGGCCTGGGGCGCCTGGGGGAACTGTATGCTAGCCTGTCCTCTCCTCTCCTCTTCCTTCGTACTCATCACTAACGGGGTTGGACAGACGACAACCGATTCTTCGAGAACTTGCCCTACTTGCACGGCTACTGCTTCCGCTGTGGTAAGTCAATTTTCCCCTTTTAGTTCAGTTGGAGGGTTATCTAGGCTTTGAGAGTTTATTTGCTGATTAATCAATTGATTTAGCCTACGACCATTTCTCCTCCCGTCGTGGGGGGGGCTAACGCCACCACTACGAGCGTGCCAACCGGCCCGTCGAAAAATATCACCCATACCTCCTCGTCCGGTGGGAATAATAAGACTGCTACTGGCGGTGCCACCACGAAACCTGGTACTGCACCTACCAGCAGTGGCGGCTCCGGCTCGGGTGGTGGCTCTGGTGGCTCCGGCGGTGGTGGCTCCGGCGGTGACTCTGGAGGTGGTTCTGTTAATACGGCGGCAGCTCCTTCTTCTACTGGCGGCGGCGGTTCCTCTGGATCCAGTGGTGCCGCAGCTAGGAATGGCGGGAGCGTGGCTGCTGTGGTGCTGCTTGGGTCGCTTGTGTGGTTTTTGGGATGAATGTGATGGGATAATAATGTTAAGGATGGGCAAGAATGCGTTTTAATGTACTTTTGGTAATGGTTAATGTTGATTAGTTATTGAGGTTTAAAAGTGTGTAGCTTGCGTATTTAATGGGTGTTGAGAGCGGGGCATGGCTTTTGTGCAAATGTTGTAAAAAACAAGCATTGAGTTTTGTTGTTAACTACCGTACCGTATTCGTCTAGTGAAAAAATGGATTGCCTCGCGATTGATTGACGAGGGATTCAAGAAAAACCTTCTACCCCCCAACCAACCAACCAACCAACCAACCAAATTATACTCGCAAGTTATTATTATTATTATTACCAACCTACGGTATGATAACTTACTGGGAATCGAACCCCAAGACCATCTCAAATTTTTCATGAAGCCTCGGAACAAGTCTCTGCAAAATGAGATATAATAATATTATATCCCCAAAACCGTGAGGCCCTCTGATAATTATGTAGTTTGGATCACCAAATACGCACCACGATGTGTTGTTGGTATTCGTGGGAAGTTGGTGAAGGAGATAGTAATAATATTATTATAGTATCATATCATACGTCCATTCTTTTTTGGAGGCTCCTCCTCCTCCTCCTCCTCCTCTTCTTTTTATCTGAATATCCATCCCTCCAGCCGGAAATTTCTGTTGTTGTTCACTCACCTACGATGTCCAGTCTATTCCCTTCCACCATATTTTGTCAAATCGCCAGTTGCCTTCTTACAGTTATATATCAACTCTTGGCGGGAATAAGTTCTGGGATGGACGACCGGAGCAACCGGAATCCCCATGGTAGTGATTACAATTACAATTACAACTATAATGTCTACTAATAATACCATGGCCTGTATGTTTGTGTCCCGCCTTCTCTCCAGGAGCATGGGATCTGGTAATAGGACTTTTGATTTGACTACGGCGTTGACATGAGTTGTGGGGAATTGTGGTTGCGTCCGTTGTCTCAGGACGTATTCTCGCCGCGGGTACAGTACCCATCTCTATAGATATCGTACAGGACGACTAACAACTTTACAATTTAAGGAAAAGGACTACTTCCAGAAACCCGAGAAATTTACGATAGCTTTTTCTTATTTAAGAGAGGGGATTTTGCTCTACAAGTGTTTTTTCCCTTTTTTTAAACCCAAATCTCGCACTCAGAAATAGCAATTTGAATCAGAAAGTGAACTCCCGTCCTGATAAACCTATTGCACCAGCGCGAGAGAACATTTCCGCATCCTTTCACCAGATCCAAATACCTGCCCAGCCACATATATGTACATTTGCCTATTTAGGAGCGATCATAAGCTCGGGACGAACAAGCCGGTCGAACTAAGGTTCCGTCAGCACCTGCTCATCCAGACGACCCCCGCGAGAAAGGAGGGCAATGCGTACCTCATCACTAGTCAAAGCGCCCAACTCCAACGCCGACTGCTTCAGCGTAATCCCCTTCTTGTGCGCGTTCTTGGCAACTTTACTCGCCATGTCATACCCAATCTTCGAATTCAGGCAGGTGACCAGCATCAAGCTCTCGTGCAAGAGCTTCCCAATCCTGTCCTCATTCGCCTGGATCCCCACGACGCAGTTGTCTTTGAAACTGGTCATGCCGTCGGCTAGGAGGGTTATGGAATGGAGGAGATTCTTGATAAGGACGGGTTTGAAGACGTTAAGTTCGAACTGGCCTTGCGAGCCAGCTACAGTTATTGCGGTGTTGTTGCCTAGAAGGGGTTAGTTGGTAGACGGAGGGAGAAAGGAAGAGTAGAAGGTACCCATCACTTGTGCGCAAACCATGGTTATGGCTTCGCATTGGGTTGGGTTGACCTTTCCAGGCATGATGGAGCTACCAGGTTCGTTCTCCGGGAGGCTCAATTCACCGAGACCGCAGCGGGGCCCAGACCCCAAATACCTGATGTCGTTGGCAATTTTCATCAGGGAGCAGGCGAGGGTGTTGAGCGCCCCGCTGGCCTCCACGATGGCGTCGTGGGCTGCCAATGCTTCGAACTTATTGGGCGCAGTCTTGAATTCAATTCCAGTCAACTTGGACACTTCTGCGGCAACAGCAACATCGAAGCCCTTCTTGGTATTGAGTCCGGTACCAACAGCAGTTCCTCCCTGTGCCAATAGCTTAAGTCTAGGAAGAGTGGTCTCAATCCTCTCAATACCATATGCCAGCTGGGCAGCATACCCCGAAAACTCCTGGCCTAATGTCAAAGGCGTAGCATCCTGGAGATGCGTCCTTCCAATCTTAATGATTTTCTCAAAGGACTTGACCTTCTCCTGGAACACCACCAACAAAGCTTTCAGGCTGGGCAACAATTTCTCCTCAATCTCCATGACGGCCGCGATATGCATAACGGTGGGAAAGGTATCATTGGAAGAAGCACTCATGTTGACATGATCGTTCGGATGAACCGGTCTCTTACTGCCCATCTCCCCCCCTAGGACCTCGATGGCTCTATTGCTGATGACCTCGTTTGCGTTCATGTTGGATTGGGTGCCGCTACCGGTTTGCCAGACCACGAGGGGGAAGTGCGGGAGGAGCTTTAAGGAAATGACCTCATCCGCCGCCTGTTGGATTGCCTTGCCAATGTCCTCCGGCAAGCCATGGCCCATGTTCACCGTTGCCGCTGCACGCTTGAGGATGCCGAAAGCTTTGATAATTGCTGGGGGCATACGGTCGAAGGGTTGATTGATCTTGAAGTTGGTGAGGGAACTGGCGGAATAATCGACTTTATTAGCCTTTGATACAGTAGTTTCTTGTATCAATTGACGCAAGCAAGGAGGTGAATAAAACAAACCGTTCAGTCTGCGCCCCCCAGTACTTGTCCGCTTCGACCTTGATCTCGCCAAAGGCGTCTCTCTCTATTCTAAAATTATCTGCCTACGAACCAAATGCTCAAGCAAAAAATGTTAAAGGATTAGCTCACTCACCGATCCCAAACAAACACTAACAGGCCAAAACGGAACAGAGGGGGAAGCGAACCATATTGTAAGAGCTCGTCGAAAACTGTCTAAGAAACCGCAACCTTGTGATGCTGATGGAGGAGGTAGTGTTGTTGCGGCGAACATTCGGGAGCCGACCAGCTTCCCCTCGGGAAGATGTGATAACCGCGGGGAACCAGCCTTGGCCAGCGAGGGCTGGTAGTCGTCCTCCCCCTCCTCGGCCAATAATTCGCAAGGAAGCGTTCATCATGGTACGGGCGGGTTGGTGTGACTCGATCCTTCTTTTTTATTTCGCGGCTTGCCCCTAGCGGTGTGCCGACAACACTGAATAGTTCTAGGTGTATGGTTAACTATGCAATTGGCTGCCGTAGAATCTGGCCTAATAGAGCCAGGTGCCAGTGTGGTGACTTGCAAGACTATAACCACCTTCGGGGAAGATTTGGATCACCTGGGCATCAAACAAGACGGCTCTCTGGCCAGTTAGCAAGAGAAATCTCGCTTTTTCTTCCGCATAGCATAGTCCAACACCAATTTTACTCACTTGGCAACGGTCTCTATTAGGCCAGATTCTACGGGTATTGTCCCCCCCAGCCCCTAATAAACCTCTACCGCCCACCCGGGTTTGGGATGGTTGACCCTAGCCTATTGAGTGATCAGGAGCAAATATACGTAGACAATCTTGTGTTCATCATGGCCATGCTGAGTGCTGCTGACTTTGCTCCACTCCAAGCACTACAGTACAGTATGCTGCTCCTCAAGCAAGACTTTTTCCTTGTCATGATAGAGCAAGTAGACTAGTGCCCAACATTGTGAATGAGTCTAAACATCATGGCGGTTTAAGGTATGCTTTACTCATTGCTGGCAAGTCATTGCTGATCGCAACGCTACTTGTAGAATAGTCTCTGAATGTCATGTTGGACCACTAAATTTACGTCGAACTGTGGGGCACTCTAAAGACTGCGCGGTCATGGGCCTGCGAGCGTTCAGGGCTGTGGCGCTCGCGCTGCTGCATTGGCACGAGTATTAGATCCACTATCAGGCCAGTGGTTGTCGTCAGTTTAAATGTCTAACTTAACTCACCTTTTGTCGTTGAGTTCATACAACTCAACGCGGCTGTAGGACGGCAATCCAAGAACCTGAATACCTCCTAACGTATAAAACTATGTTTAAACATCTATTATACTGGCACTTCTCTCCCGGATCATATCGAGTGCATATTTTTAACCCTCTACATACAAGTAAATGCTGCCTCAATATCTTATGACACCACATTAAATTTTGATGACCATGATCCCCCCCCTTTTTTTCGTTTATCAAACAACACTCACGACTATCCCTTCTGGCTTTTTCAAGTTTGCCCATTTGCAACTTATACAACAACTGTCAAGACTAGTAGTTTTTCCCTTTTCCAAAAGAGCAAGAAAGCCATCCTAACCGTGATAATATAAAAAAACATACACCAAAATAAGATAACCCCACCAAGAGAAGACGTTAGAATATTGGACCAAGAAACAACTCTTTTCACAGAAAAAGGAGCAGAATAAAAAGAGAGAAAAGGCAAAAAATAACCGAACCAACAATGTATCAAATCATGAGAGGTAACTAACTACGGAAAAAGATGATCGAAATAAACCCCGTTGCCCCAAACCCGCAAGAATAAGCCTTGATGATGAGATCGAAGGAAATTGAGAATTGAAAAATAATATAGCACCAACCCACCAAACCAATTGAAATGACATCGCCGGAAGCACCAGAAAAAATGAAAGTTGAAAGACCCAGACTATTCTGTCTATAAGAACCCTGACTCTTGTAGTAATCTGTAGAAATAGATCGGCTTACGTCAGAACCTAAATTTCCCCATTTATAGTTCTAGAGTGTGCTCGCTCCCCCACCGACTCTCATGTCCTTTGAAGTTTTAGGACTTCCTATAGCTTGGCTTTCATCATAACCAAAAAAAGGGAGCCGGTGAAGGAACGAAGGAAAAGATATGATGCAAAAGGGTAAGGAAATATCAGGGGAAGGATTATAGAAAATCGAAGTACCTCGCAATCTTCTCATCCTCACGCTCTCTAGGCTCGAGGCTTAGAGACAGGTTATACATATCATTGACATCTCTAGCTGACTGCATGTTTGAAATGATATAATCCTGGAGCTCTGGGACAGGTTGCAAGGGGTACGGGACCGATTGATACTGCTGTATCTCTCGGATAATGTTCGCCGTCTTGACTCGCTTGTCGAAGTTGATATGCCTCTGGTCCCCTTTGATGAAGTCGTCGTTGCCATCTGCGACAAAGGTAAGATCTTTCAGATAGACACCTAGGACCCAAAGTAAGCACAATACCATCGCACGCATAGATTAGACGAAACAAACCCAAGAACGGGACACACGGAGGATTGACTATGTGCAGCATCTCTCGATATTCCGCAAAGTTCATAGTAGCACCCATGAGAGTATTCATCCCCTCCAGTGTCTGGTTGGTTCTAGAGGGAACATGTTCCCATGTCCTCTTCAACCGATGTATAGAGGATGTCTGTAACGCAGCAAGAATAGCGGTAAGTGTCGAAAAGTTGTTCAAAAGCCGGCATTTCTATCACAAGTTAGCATTTGCGACCAGTGGCTCTACTTCCGCAAATATCTACCTCAGCGACAGCAATGAAATGCTTAATGACAATCACACGTTTCCGAACTTCAGTCTGGGTGAGAATCATCTCCGCAACCCAGTTTGTCAGGCGATTCGATTGCATGATAATCGCACGAATGTTTTCGGCCGGGTCGGGGCCTCCAGACGAAGGCTGCTTACTCCAGCCCTTACTAAGACATTCGGCAGCCTTTAACTTGCCATATGACTTAGACTCTATGATTGTGAGCTGTCTCGCAAACTCCAGCGCATCAATGTCCAAGAATTTGAGCTTCTTCATATGTTTTGGCATAATCGGAGGAGGCGGCTGGACGACCATATTAAGAATTAACCGCTTCATCTCTGGTTCTTGTCCCCGAAGACGAGTTTCAATCAAGGGCAGCACTTGACTAGTGCCAGAAAGCTGTGGAAGCATGACATCCTTCGCAAATTGATACATCTTCTTCAAGAGCTCCCTTGCGTTGTCATCCAAGCCCTCCATCCAATTTTGTTCCAACCACATCTTCAAAATACTCAACACGCGGACCCTGATAAGTTTCTGTTTCTTCTCAGTCCATATCTCAAATTCAGAATTGCTCAAGGCGGAAGGAGGCTGGACAGTAAATCTCCTGACAAGCTGGTTAAACAATTCGGAAGCAGTTGTGAAAGATCGATATGTCAGTAAAAAGGTGCTGATGAAATTTGAATCCAGCATGTCATGACGAGTAACCCGTTCAACCAAAGCAACTAATGTCCCACCCTTAACCTTGTTCTTTGCGCCATAGATGATTTCTGAGTCATAATCACAATCAAGATACCAAGGAGTCTCCTGTGGCGGCTCTTCACCAAACACTCGAGCAGCCTTTGAGCCGCCATTCGGCCTACCAGCACGATCCATGGACGACGTAGTCCGAGGTGCCTGACGCGAACTTGTACGTTGGTGCAATGGACCTGGAGTGCGATTGACTTGATCGACAGGCGAAGCATCTGGTTTCCGAAGATCTTCAGTCCGAACATCCTTATTCGGCTCCCTCTCTCGTCTCTCCTCAACAAGCAATTGAGTTGAGAAGTTGAGAGAACTGATGCCACTCTCTACTTCTTTAACGTAGATGCGCACCGAGTTCAATCTTTCTTCTAAAGGCTCCCCACGTACAGCAGTCCACTCGTCGGCCAACGGTGCTGTCACGACTTGACAAGCAAGGAAAAGCTCGGCAAAGGAATCGTGCAATCGCTGCTTCTGTGTCGAGAAATCAACCAAGGTAGGATGCTGAGGAGTTGCCGACAGCGGAGACATATTTATACTCTCAATTAAGTTGAAGTACCTCTTGATCGCGTCGAAAGCGCCCTGGGCTGCGCTGATAACATGCGTGCCTATGATATCCTGCTCATATTCAGAAACAACAGATTCGGTATTCTCCAGAGTACTCTCCAAGCGCCTCAGGGCAGGTTTGACGACGCCACAAATTTCCTCCATTCTCTCAATCAAATTTGGTGTGAGGGGTAGCAAAGGATCCTCTGCAGGAGAAAGTGCAGCAACCCCCGATGTCTTCGATGATACAACTGCCTTGCCAACACCCTTCCAGTTTCCGCCAGCATGACTTCCATAGACAAAGCCCGGCTTCAACCGTGGAAGCTTTTCGCCCCGCTGCGCTCTAGCAACATCAGCAAATCCAAACACTCCTATCATCACTTCATCGGCCTCGCCCAAACACTTTGATTCTGCATCAGCCGGTGGGCAATCTGTAGCAGCAACATGTGAGGATAAAACTAGCTTCGAAAATGCTGCCATGAAATGCCTGTAATGTGGGTTGAGAGCCTTATTGCTAATTATTATCGAGGGCTGTCCAGAGTGGTTGTCGGTGGTCGCTGAGCCCGCCGCAATCAACAATCGAAGCATATCAGAAACATCCTCAGCTCGGGCGACATATTGAGCACGATCGAAGGCATTAACCGCCTGTTGGTACCTCTCCACAGCAAGCCTTGTGTTCTCGATGAGCTCGTCCCAAGATGTAGGCACCGGCATCCCCCCGTCGTGGTACGCGCTCGGAGCAGATTTCGTGTTGATAGTAGGAGAACCAGCGTTCAGATTAACAGCGGTCGCAGTTGTTGATACGGAGAGCGACCGCAAATGGCCGGGCTGGAACGAACCGTTGAGACTGCGGGCGGTGTCGATGGATGTTGAGGCGCTGTCCACAAGGGTAGCTTGCGATTCGCGACCTACAAAAATCGTGTCAGCCCACAGACAACCAAACATTGATAGGGCATAAACGCTGCAAGTGAGCACTGACTTCCTGGGTCCTGTAGCCTCTCGTTAGCAAGAACTAAAAATAAAATAAAATAAAAAACCACCTCTGGCCATTGGTCTGAGGGGAAAACCTACCCTTGATGGACTGTGCATGGACAAGACCAGCATTTCTCCCTCTTTATCCGACGCGGACTCCACATCGTCATCTCCAAGGTCATGATAGGCTGGCTCTTCTCTCTCATAACCCCTAGCCATCAGCTCCGGTGGTGGGCGTGTCTGCTCAGGGGCCGAGAAATTCAATCGATCCCGGGGGCCAGACTCCGTCGTTGATGTCGGGGTTTCCAACGGAAGTTCAGTTCTCGTTACCCCCGTTATGGTATTAAAGTAATATAACCTCCCATCTGGCGTCGCCTGCGGAATCCAGAACGCCGCCTCATCATCGGCCCTATCGTCTGTTCCCTCCAGCGGTAATACTGGAGAAGCCAAACCATCTCGTTCTGAGTCATCGTCATCGTCATCATATTCATCATAAGAATCGTCCTCGTACATTCCATCGCTATCATCTAGAGGTGATTGGGTATTTCCATTTCCAGTCAAATCATCTGGAGAGACCAAAGCACAATAGTTGCTCGGAAACCACCCTCTCTGGTCGTGCACTATTCCATCCCACCACCCACTCTCCAGCTGTGTGATAACCTGGATCACGTCTCCCTGACTAAAGCTCAAACTAGTAGGGTCTTCAGAAGCGTAATTGTATAAGGCGCGCACATACATTCTGGAGGGTACTTGAATTTCTTCCCGTCGTATAACTCTTTGGGGCATGGCTGATGACTCTCTAACGTTTGAAGAAGAACGTTCCCGGGAAAAGGAATTTGATGTGCTGTTGGACCTACCCTCCCGAACTCCACTTTCAGATACTCCGTTCCCCCCGCTCCCGGTACTCAGTCCGTTTCTATCAACGTGTGATGAGTTTGGTGAAAAGAGAGGGGAGTGCCGGGCGGTTGCAGTGGCAATCATCACAGGAGAAAGATGAGGTGAGAGAAGATCAATTTAGTGTCCGAAAGTTAAACTGACGAGAAAGTAACAAGCCGTGGTGACCCGTCGAACGAAACCGAGAGCAACGTCGTTGGACCCTGTAAGGATGTAGGGGGTTGCGGAACCCAGAAAGAACCGGATCGAGGCGCTGAACAACAGGCAAGCAGCGGGGTCGGAGGATACTCAACCACGACGAAAACAGTCGAACACTTTGGGGTTATTCCTAACGTGAACAAGAGGAAACCCACCAAGATGATGTTCAACAACGCTTCCCTACTACTGGGAAAAGTCGCTAAGGAGCAAAAGTTGCGATGGAAGAGTAAGGAGGGGGGGAGTTGTAAGATGTGTGTGGAGAAGGGCGACTGTAGGGAGAGAGGACAGACAGAGACAGGCCTGGTGACCGGCAGCCGAGAAACTCAGCAACAAGCTCTGGCGGCTCCGGAGATAGCCTTCTAAGTTTTGTTCTTTTTGCTGTACTAGTACTCGAAGATATTCGCTTGATCGCTTTTCCTCCTTCTCGTAAATTCTATTTCCTCTCTTTCTTTCCTTTTCCTTCCTTTTTTTCTTCTTTTCTTTCCCTCCGTAGATGATGAATTCGAAGCAAGGATTTTAGACTACCGCATGCAGCGGAAAAAAAAAGGAAAGAAAAAAGCACAGTGAAATAACAAGTCAGCAGCACCAGTGGGGAAAGGGATGTGAAGAAACCGCCAAATCGAAAGAGAGTCTGGGAAGAGAGTGAGAAAAAAGCGAAAGCAATGGGCCGGACAAGCGGGCAGGTAAAGCACACGCAGGGCCAGGGCAAGGAAGCAGTGGGAGGAGGGTGGACGGTGATGGTGGTGATGGTGGTGAATGGGAGAACTACCCTACAAAGTCGGGAAGAGAAAGGATGAGTGAGAGAAGAGGAGGAAGGTTCACACTCACTCCTAGCTTCAAGTCCAGATCCCCCCTAGTCTCGATAGTCTACGTGCAATACTTCACTTGGACTGTAATGTACAAGTATGTATCCAGCTCGGATTTATTTATTTATTTTCGCCAGGTCTTCCAGAGACTATAGTTCTTGATACCTTTCTCCCTCCTAAGGCAAACTTCGAGCCCCCGGCTCAAAATAGTGGGTTTGCTGCAGTGTCTTTTTACGTCCTCTCCCCGCCAGAGTTGTCTTGCCCCTGCGTCTCAGAAATCCATCTAGTTAGCACGATTGCCCTCATCTACAAAACAAGCCGCCGCCATCCTACTCGTACACCCACCTCCACTATCTCCGACAACAATCGAATCCATCCATACAATTACATTTCCTCCCCCACACAGGCAACCCCGTCCTCTCCATCTATGTAACTCTGCCGGCACTGTACCCTACAGCACTCGAGTACAGTGCCCTTATCTCTATCTCTATCAAGCATCCATCACCCCACCACTAACTCCATTTCTTCCATCCTTCCATTCATCCTTCCATACCAGAATAAATACCGAAAAAAGAAAATAAGAGGAGGGAGCCAAGAGAAGAGAATCAATCAAAAGGAGAGGAAAAGGAGGGAAAGACCCCAAGATATGATGGTCAGATTGTGCACCGAAACCTTCAACCATCTTCCCTGCTCCGGCTCAACACGCGAGCAGCACAGACGACGCAAGTTGTATCAGACTTCACCCAGCGAAAGCCCTCCAGGCGACGCCCCAATTGCTATGATAAAGTACCGGCACTCCAGTAAGCACCCCAAAAGCCACCATTACCGAGAGGAAAAATACTGTGGGCAACCCTTTCCCCCTTCGCTCTTTTTCGCCCCGTCCGTTCGCTTCACTCGCCCCCTCTTTCACCCTCTCTCAGAGGAAATCCCCCGCTCCGCGTCCCCCCATATGAGAAGGGATTGAATACAGAACATTCTATGGGAGCACGGTATCTATACTTGCAAGGATTCCGGATTGGCCAGTTAGTGGAGTGGAGACTTTAGTCATATCATACTAATGCCAATGTCCAATGGTACTTGCACCAGAAAGTAGGCCATAAATAATTTGGAAAAGAAAAAAAAAAACACGTTTTTTCCCCGTCCTCTTCCTACTATTGATTGCTTCGCTACCGTACAGCATCAAATTGACAACTGTTTGGGATGAGCATCTGCCGTAGTGGGCCTAGGCTTTCCCAACGACATAATTGTGCCGTACCTGAGAACACTATGCCGGTATTGAAATTGCTTGAGGTGCACATCTCCCTTTGCTATCCTGTCATTCATACACAGAGTTGGACACTACTCGACCGAACGCAACGCCCTACAGTGCAGCAATTGATATTATATAAACCCGGGGCCTGGGAAGGGGGAAAAGACGAGAGAGAAGGTGCAAGAAAAACCCCTCAAGCCCATCATTCCTATTGCCGTTAATTAACCAAAATCATTTAAGTACCGGTTTTACCTGTGCGAAAACAGAATGATACGACCCCAGTCCCTCAAGCTTCCCACAACTCCACAATTTTGGACCCTACTCGTACTTTACCCCGAATAGAATAGCGAGATCCTGCTCAGGGCACCTATGCCGAGAGAAACATCGGTGTATACTCCTTTCAGGTCTGCTGAAGGACTCTACTGTACAGTACTCGTGCATAGCTAGAAAAACTAGGCAACGTAAGCAGTAAGGATAAGGATTATAGCAGCCCAGTTCCGTGCCAGGAATTAGGAGGACAAAAATCAAACTGCTAGCCTAGCAACATAGGAAGGTCTGAGATTCACTTTGATGGGACTAGTTGCAGGCTGTTCTCAGCTGTTTATCTTTCTGTAATGCTGCATCTCTGCCCGAAGTCAATTTAGCTTTCAGTCGACACAGAAAAAGTTTTCTACCACCACCACTCATCCTATAGAGCGGGAGACCTAAAACCGAGCCCCTTGCTCCCTAGGATTATTCAGAATACTTAAAATCGGTGCCTCGGCATAAATCCATATTACAATTCTCAACCAATGCACAGTGTTCATTGTCGATCTCCACTCTAAGGAGGGTCGAATCCTTGCCGTCTCTCTGGCAACATTAGCAGACGTACTAGTAGACGATGGAGCAGAATCTCGCTGATAATGAACAGCCTTTTCACGAGACCGGAGCTTGCTGCAGCTGCTCGAGTACCGTAGCGCGAATTTACCCATTTTAGAACCAAATCCAGCAAGCAACCAAATACGCACAGAACGCTAATCCAACCGAAACTCAAAACACCATCCCCCGCCCCCTCCTCCCTCCCTTTCCCCCGACGACCCGCCATCTAGCAGTCGTAATAAATAATCCAACATCACAATTTGTCCTAACGCACTGGCAGTTTTTAGAATGGGGGTCTAGAAGGTGAAGGGAATGATGGAAGGCTGCCAATCACGTTCCCCCCCCCCTTTTTCTACTTTCCCCTGCTTTACCTGCATTGCCATTCATGTTTCCGCATAGGGGGTGGTGGGGGAGAGGGGTGTGAGGTTAGGAAGGGAAGAAGGAAGGGAAATACCACTAGATGCGGCAGGTCGGAAAATCTCCTCGGAAAGGAATTGTTACAGATCACTGGTGGTCTCTCCCTTTTGTTTTCTCCTCCTGATGATAGTTTATGGGGAGCATGCGGCGAGCTCCTTCTGAATTCGTTGGAAAAAAAGAACAGCGGGCTCGGGAAGCTAGAGGTGAAGAAGGTCAATTGAGTGAGTCGCAGAATGGAGATCTCGCCCCTCCCGCAAGAAAAAAGAAAGTGAAGGTTATATTTGGGGTTCATCCAAACTCTGGTATTGTCGGCATTTGATTTTTATCCTGACAATCAGATATTTGGACCATCACCAAAGCCACCGTTCTTTCCCCTTTACTAGCAATCACCAAAGTAACTTGCCAGTCCCAATGGTGTCCGGAAATTTCGGCGTTTCCTAGGCCTACGCCATGCCAGGATTTCCGGATGCTCCTGGAATGGACAAGTACCGAAGGCTAAGATGCGCTGATGAAGAGCATCACAAACCCAATTCCATACAATATCATGGCGTACCCTCAGGGGCACACCAGCTCGCCAATCCTCCCCATTCAAACTTTACCCCCCCTCCTCCATCTATCTAAAACAGATCTGTCAACGCCCCCAGCCATCTCACACACCTCATCTCCTCTTCTCGAAGCCTTCCATGTGGTCCCGGAGAATATGAGAAATCCCTCATATCGTGCCCATCCGTACCGTGTCCGCACTTTTCTTGCTCAAGTACCGTACGAGCGCTACGCATGCTCGTCCGTCAACTTGCGAGCGGGTCGCTCACTCCCAGGTGAATGGTACCGCACTCGCAGGGGGGAGAGGAAAGGGCAGAAAAGAGGAAAAAATAAGCTAAGCTAAGCCAGCCTAATCAGATTTGGGAACCATCTCCCCTCTCCATCGTGCGCACACCAAGAATCGAAAGTGGGGAGAAGAAAGAAAGGAACCTATGATAAACAGAAACCCACGACAACCATAAAAAGAAATATCAGGGCCCGAAAGAAATCGGGCTTGTCCGTTCAAAGGGGCATTTCCCCCATCCCTTTCATTTTTCCCTTCTCTTCTCCTCGCCCTGCGGCCAGCCGGTCAGGGCTGGCAGGTTGGCACCTTGATGTGCATAGCTCTGGATGTAAGTATCAGCAAGCTGAGGGTTTCCCTCTTTCCCCTTCCCTCTCGCGGTTGCAGTACTAGTACTATACGGCAGATGAGATGGGCATGCGGGCCCCCTTTCCTATATACGTGACCATATAATGCCTGAACTTACTGCACAGTACCGTCCTTTGTCGTGATATTCACCAGTGTATGGGCGGGTCGTGTGTATGAGATTGATTTACGCACAGTACCGCTTATAACGACATGGGGAAACTACTTGTCAGATGGGTGGGAACTATCTCTCACTCTTCCTTTCTTGCTATTTCCACGGGTAAGGTGAGGCGTTGTGTGGGACCAGACAAGCATCGAAATTCGATGGGTTTTTTTTCTTCTCCTTCTCTGGTACCACCAGGGTCAACACTTGCCCCAGGCAATAAAGTACCCGAAAAACAAGGATTAAAGAAATAAGATGGATGGGGTATTCTCCCCCCTAAGATCGGATAAATAAACAAATAAGTGATAAAGTGTGAGGAAGAAGAGAAAGAAGGGGTGAATTCATTCACTTTTCCGATTTTTTTTGCTTTTGCTCCGAAATTCAATCCTCTTCAGATGTTTTGTGCTCGACCACGGTAGCACAGTTTACCTATAATATTATGCAGAGAACATAATATTACATTGCACTCCGCACACTCCGCACACACCACCACCACCACCACCAAAAGTAGTTTCCCCAAGAGCCCCGGTATCCGGCGGTAAGTTACACATGGCAGATCCAGTAAGCAAATATCTTGGTTCCAGCGGCCGTTTTCCAACAGAAAGTCGACACGAACACCACATCACATCCTACCGTTTGTCCCACGTTTCACCTCTTCCCTTGAAACGTATTATAAGTTATGGTTTTATCACAATCCCCTATTACACATGTCCGTATCATTACTTATCATATCTTTATCTATGGATGACATTCGCACTTGCGAAATAGATACCATACCAGCAGATTTGCATGCTACATACAGCATAGTACTGATACGATGTTCTGAAAACCTATCTCTCTCACCTAATTTACTTTCTCTGCAGCGCAATACCTTTTTATCAGACGTTTTGTTGTTTATAATAGGGCTTGTATTATTACAGTATCATAGGTCGACTTTTGCTTGTTTGTTAGCTTTTACTTTTGCTTTTTTGCTCGCGTTTGGTGGGGTTGATGGCAGATTAGATCTCCGATGAGATAGAGTATTCCGTACCGGTAACCGTACTTACCGTATTATTATTATTACCAGCGGGCGCTCCGAATGGCCCTTCGCTACGCTTCGGGATTCGGAGGCGGGCTTTTTGCGATGCAATAAAGTAGGATATTTAGCCAGCTCTTCTAATGGCTCTAAACTTCGCTTTAGGATTTACAAACTTCTCTGTTGAAAATCAATTGAAAAATTTATTGAGACATGAAAACTCGAATCGAAACCAAGTAAAGGAGAAAAAGGACTAATGAATGTGGGGAAGGACTGGTCAGGGTTGAGTGGCCAACAGTCACGTGAGCGTAAAAACTTTGTTGCCATGTGACCTTAGTGGGATTATGTATAGAGATCATGCCCTACATAACTAGCCGATGATGATGATACCGAGCGGGGAAATGACAAAGAGGAAAAAAGAAAAAAGAAAAAAAAAGACACTACCTAATGTCAGCCCGGTGGAATGAGTGAATGAACGGGTTTTGACATATTTGGCAAAAAAAGAGATCTTGCACTCGCCGCAACTTTTCTTCACTTCACTTTGTACGGACGGTACACAATCATGTTCACTGTGGTGGGTATGATACTGGTAGATTGATACGATACGATAATATTATAATGCCCCCCCCCCCCCACCTTCTCATACCGTATCTTCACCAATTAGTCCTTCGACACCAGGTTAACTAGAATACTGCCACCATCCCAGCTTAGCTCACCTATAGTACTCGAGCCTCATACAACACCACAGCGCAGTATCATTAACCACTCCCCTCCCCTCCTCTGACAGAGTAAACAAAATACCCCACCCAGCCAACCATATAACCGCGCGCCTTCTGCCTCTGCCTTCTGCCTTCCCCATTCATTCACCCATCCAATCCAATCCAGGATCCGCGTCTTTTATTTCCCCTCCACTTCGTTTCCGATGAGCTTGGTGGTTTATGTGCTTGAGTGCGGTAATGATAGTTTCAAGATGAGGTGTGTGTACCGGTGCCGAATATGCTGCCAAAGTAAAAATTAAAGGAATTAAAAAAGGAGGAAATTAACCTATTGGTTGTATCATAACGTACAGCCGGACCGAAGCGGAGGGTTATGGTATAGCACCGGCGTGGTTGGAGTACCGGTGGGGCGCTATCGGGCGGGCGGCCGTTCGTGGGGGTACTTGTTGAGATTACGGGGGAGGAGCGGGGAATGGCGAGGTGATCTTCTGTGCTGGTATCGTGCGTAACCCGGTCGTCTGGAGTGCACTGTTATGCTGGTGCGGGAGAGGCGGGGCAGGTTTTTGGGTGTGTGCGCCGATGGGGGGGGAGACCGAGGGGAGGTTTGTTTGGTCAGCGGGGTACTAATCTTTACCGGTGGAAATGTGATGGTGATGATGAAGAACCACCATCATCACCAGCAAAATAACTCCAATAAGAAAGGTATTTTAAAATAGACAATAATACAAGCACAGCACTACACCATACGGTAGAGTAGGTACAAACGATAGATATAATACCCCACCCACCACCGCCGGCCACAAGCCACAGCACACCACCACCATCCCTCCCACTACTACTACTCCTACCGGTATTATGATACCACACACCACGGACCAGTCGATCTGTAGGAACACATCTAGGTAACGGTCGATACACCAATAATCATATCCCCATCCCATCACATCGCATCTCATCACGATACAGTAGTACAATAAACGGTATGTATTATATCCTACACATCCGTAGCCGCACCATCACTACCCCTCACTCGCACCTCTCCAGAGTCCAAAATAGAACAACCAAATGCCCCGCCTTTTTGGTGGCCTACGCGCCCGGCCCGCCTACTACAGTGCTAAGAGTCTGAATGTGAGAGAGAGATCCTGGTACACACGATGCACCACGGCGGACAGGCCAGGCCAGGCCAGAGCTGAACAGAACGGAATAGAACAGAGCAGGAATAGAAAGGGGCAAGGGAAGATTGTAGCGCCCGCTGGGTAGATCTCCGATACTACACGATGCGATACGAGAGGCGGTTGGGTCCATTGGTTAAAACTTTTTTTTTATACCTCTCATATCGTACCTACTTACCCGAGCGGCGATGCGCAAAGTTGCATAGCACTGTACGAGCACTATGGGACCCCCGCATGGGTATCAAACAGCTTCGCGACCGGCCCGTCTTACGGTGCACTGGTATCGTATTTATTTATCTATTAATTTGTTTGGCGGTTCCATCGTGGAAGTGGCGAAGGAAGGAAGGTGATAAGATATTAATTTGGAAGAGAGAGAGAGAGGTCAATTCCTCCTTTCCTTCCTTTCTCTTTCTTGCTCCGCTTCGTGCTCACCACTCAGCACCAGGGAATACCCGCCGTGGGTAGGTATTATGGTGGAAACGGTAGCGCGGGTATGGGCTGAGGCATGGCATTTATGTTTCCCCCGCATTCCTCCCCCTCCTATCAACCAGATCTGCACTGCCGTATCGCAAGAACGAAGTCTCCACTTCTTCTAGACTATCACACTACTATTGTTGCAGTCTACCGTACTAACCTGCACCGGTCTGACAAAATACAGGACCATCATACGACAACCTACCGGTACCGTACGATAGATAAGCAAGCAAACAAGCGAGTACGCAAAACCAAACCACCCCATAGCAAAATTTACCATACCGCTACTAAATTACGATACCCGCATAACCTACCCCCCTCCCCTCCCCCAAAGCCAAAACACTCAATTCCATACCGTACTATATACCATCCAGTACAGTACAAGTACAGTACTTACCCAAAAAAAAAACCAAAACCAGCAACGGTAACCCGCGCCGCAACCACATCCGAGCAGGAAAGAAAAAAAGAAAAAAGAAGAAAAAAACGTCAATGCTCGTAGTTAGTACTCGAGTAGTAGTAACCAACCAACGCGCAACCAACCAACTACCGTACCATATCGACAACGAACGAACGAACGAACGAATATGATACGTGTTCGCAAGGAAGGAAGGAACATAAAAGAAAGAATGTGAGTGAAGGAAGGAAGGAAGGAGGGGGGGGAGCTGTTTCGATGCACCTCTTTTGCATGTGTGTGTGCATTACAGACGGACAGAAATTGATGCTTGCGGTTTCGGAGGCTGTTGTTATTGTTTTTCCCGGGATGGGATGGGATGGGATGGGGTGGATGAGATGGGAGTGGGACGTGCACAGATCAATTGGCGTCGTGGCTTCTCTCTTTTTCTTTTTCTTTTTGTTTTGTTCGGCGGCATGGGTTCTGAGGATTTGGATTGGGGTTGGAGGGGTGGCGGGTGGACACGGTCCCATAAAGTGCGGGCCGGAGGTGGGGGGGAGGGGGGGTATATAATAACAATAGGTTGCCGTAGCCTTACTGTGCTCGCGTCGTGCGAAGGTGGAGCGAGGGAGGAAGGAAGGGAGGAAGGGAAGGAGGATTCACGATAGATGGATAAGCTGAGGGACTGAAACACGGGTTACTGGGAAGGGGAAGGGGAGTTGGTTTGGTATTTTCAATCAAAGACCATATCTAGGTAGGTAAGGTACCGGTGCCGTAACGTAACGTACGGCATCGTAATTTACCTTTCTGTCATGATACCGATACGGTAGGTTTTGTTGGGTTCGATGCCGCGGCTCTTGACGAGGACGTTTTTTCTCCTTCAAAGCCAACCGTGTTGGGGAACGTGTGGGGCGTACAGTCCTTTGCTGTTGTTACAGGTACCGGAGCGGCACTAGCACAGTAGCACTTGTAGTACTGGGTACCTGGGTGGGTGGGTTAAATACTTGGGGAACTATTGATTATCAAAGTAGAATTGAATCGATACGGTACCGTCCCGGTACCTGTGCAAAGTACCCATTTTTTCGGTCCATTTTTTCTTTTCTTTTTCCCTTCCTTTTTGTTTTTTGTTTCTTCCTCCCTCTCCTTTTCTTACGAAACTCAGTGTATCACGGTTGGGTATGATACCGCTCCCTGCCTCCTCCCCTTTATGATGCCTACGCCTTGCCTTACGGTACATACATTACTGTACGGGTATCATACTGGTACTCCCTCGCACCCCACTCCGGGAAACTCCTAGGGTAAGGTATGTCATGCACGGTACTAGATGTTAGGGTGCAAGTAGGAGAAGAAAATTTGCCTTCGCCCTCTTCCCACCGCTGTGATACCGAACCTGCCGTACCGGTTACAGAACTCTTCATACATAACCGGGATGTGGGGTGGAACGGTGGGGTCTTAAAGAACTTTTTTTCTTCTTTCTCCTTTTCTTCCAAATTGCAAGACATTTTTTTGATGATGATGCATGAGGCGAAGGAAAAAAAAAGGAAAAAAAGGAAAAGGTTTGATCGTGGCTTGATTAGATTCGTCCATTGGAAGAGGGAACGAGGGAGAAGTTTTGCTTTCCTAGGTATGTCAACTGTGCAAGTATCGTACCTACGCGATCGCTTGTATACGAGTGAGGCAATAGCAAGCCAACTGACTTACCCTACGCTAATACGATGAGGGTCTGCACACTACCCCTAGTTACCCTGCCAAGAAAATATTGCTGAACTTTTTAACTCCGGAGGGGCTTTCAACCACCACTCTGATGAGAATGGTGGCCTATTTAGATAGAGTAGGTAATCCCCTACACATTGATATAATACCAGTTAGAGGGACATTTCGAGCTTCAGAGATGTTGGGTAAAAGTAGGTCAAACCTCTGGTGGGAGCGGGTGGGCGGCAGTGACATGTTAACCACTGTTGCTTCTCTTGGCAAAGAATAGTCGACAGATATTTGCCAGGGGGTAACCTGTATTAGGATTGCGCTTGGGAAATTAACATACTATTACCAAGCGGGAACGCATGTCCACTTGTTCCAGCTATAGAGGACCCTTCACCATACCATTCGCTGGCACTAGGATGCGACCTGATGCTGGTATGGGGTGCTTGTACGATAGTTGCCAGAAAACACCGGCGCCGTGGTAGGGTAGTGTAGGCGTCGTCTGTCTGGCGCGGTAGTACTTTCCCTGAAAGGGATATTAGACCTAAAGAGCGGTCAGAGCAAGATCAAGACATATGACAGGACAGGATAGATACCAGATATGTATGTACCTACAAGTATTTGTGCATTACTTACCTCCCATTCATAACTATGATAGCTAATAGATTAACTAACTCGCTATGATGTGATAGAGGCGTATAGTTACTTGAGTAAGGAGGGAAAGAGAGAGAGAGAGAGAGAGAGAGAGAGAGAGAGAGAAAGAGAAGAAGAAAACCCCACGATAAAAGATATGTGCCATATCCGACACGAATCTTATCATAAAAGGGTAAGTATGATGGGGGTGGAAAGAAAGAAAGAAAGAAGATGCAAGCTCCATCACAGTCTTCCGTGACAGGAACTACATTGGCGGAATGTAAAAACAACACATTCATCTGCTGCACTCGTTACAGTATGATAGTAAGGAACTGCCCTATCCCATCCTGTCCTGTCGAGTTTGCCCTTTTCTCCCCGGTAAGGTATGCATGACCCCCAGTGGAAGCCGGGTGGATGGATGAATGAATGAATGAGTGGGGTCACCCCTGACCTCGCCTGCTATCGTATGTCGTAAAGGCTTGTTAAACCCGCTTGGGCAGGCTGAGGTTGCTGCATCTCATTAACTGGGATTATTTGCTTTATTAACCTACTCCACCAAGCCTACCGCAGCCTAGCGCAGCGACTCCCGCTGCTTGATCTGATAGCGCAGCAGATTTAACGGGGTTTCACTCTATCGCCCGCCTTTCCTCTTCTTCCTCTCCCTTACTCTGTTAACAGTTTGCCCAGCCTAACCCTTTTTTCCAAGGATTTCAATATTTTTGAGTCTTTTTCTAACCTACCGTACCGCCCAGCACCGTATCCCGAGAATTTGGGAGATGGGAGAGAAGCCATCTCCAAAGGTACGATTGCCCTTCTCAAAAAAGGAATGAATGGATAAAGTGAAATGAAATAAGAGATAAAATACCCGCCCACTCCAGGCAGCGTAACGAGAAAAAGGAGGAAGCATAAAGCTTTAGGCTTGCATTGGCTATTCCGTATTCTGGGCGAATAGCAGAGAAATAATTCGTCTTGGCGGAAACAGACAACACAGTGGAAAGCTCCTGCTGTGTGTTCATGTATGTGTGTGTATGTGTGTGTATGTGTGTGTTCATGTATGTATGTATGTGGGCATGTCACAAGGTCGGAGGGAGATAACGAAAAATAACCGGAAGGGTCAGGAGAAGATGAGAATAAATTATTCCACTTTGTGCAGCATAGGGAATGAACGGATGGCTGGCTGGCTGGCTGGATGGGTGGGTGTATGGGGATGGGGTATAGAGTATGTTGTATGATTATGATGATGATGGTGATGGATGATACCAGTAGAGGACAGGCAAGAGGCTGGTAGGAATGTACGTACGTATACTAGTAGTCGGCACTCACGAAAGGCAGTTCAAAGTTAGGAAGGAAGCCAAAGAAGGCGGGTCAGTCAGTCAATGGGCAAGCAAGAGAGCAAGAAGCTGCCAGCAATACGATAAGGTAGCTGGCGGTGGCAGTTTTAATGGGCAACGGAGACGAGGGCTGGTTTTGAACGGTCTGCCAACACATTAAAAAAGGGCCCCGCGTAAGCTAATAACCACTCCGTAGTGGGGTCGTTCTCTCAGCCCGGTGGACGAAAAGGTACACTTTTGAGGAAGGAAAGAGGAAACTGTTTTTTAGCATGCAACTAGGGGGGGAGGGTAAGGCTATTATGAAGAGGGTTGTTGGGGGTTGGGGATGAAAGGGAGAGAGAGAGAGGAGAGATGGATATGGTATGTATGTGTGCGAATTTTGTTGCTTGTTCATGTTGTGATGGACGGATGCGTGTGTGTGTACAGTATTCTGTGGTGGTTGTGTAGGTGTGGGTGGGTTTCTGTTGACCCAAGGCAGTTTCTTCCCTTTCCCGCTTGGTTGGTGTACCGTATTTGTGGAGAAGGGTAATTAGCATGGGTTTCAACTTTTCGGGCAAACCGTTTTTGCCATAAATCCTCACAGTCCTCGCCTTACACTCCTGGCTCGATTCAATGAAACCCCGGCAGGGCGATTTTTGGTTGGGTTATCCTCGCTTCCGCGGTCCAAATCTTCCCAAACAACAGCCGAACCCCACTGGCGGCCCTTCAAAACGCACTGCGGATCACATTTTTTATTTTATTTTTATCGAGAACGGGGCGATGGGAAGAGGAGCGACGCTCTGCAGGGCTTGGTCGTTGAAGGAGAGATTTCCATTTGCTGAGCTCGAGCAAAGGGACCTGACAGATCTATTTCCTCCATTTTGGGTAGTGACCGAAGGTGGACAGTACGGATAATGTGTACTTTTCCAGAGGGAGGGGTGGTTTGTCGAAGTGAGGATGGTCATGGGTGATGCCGGTGGGCAAATGGGTAATGATGGAGGGGGATGGTTGGAGGGAGGGCGGCAATTGTTTTTTTTTGGGGGGGAAATAAATAATAATTTAAATTTCCTTCCCTCTTATTTTTTTTTCCTCCCTGCCCTTGTCTCTTTTGGACCTTTTGCTTTGTTTTGTTTTGTTTTGTTTGGGGGCTGTTTTGTTTTGATATTCGATGTTATCTGGGGTTTCTTTTTTTTCTTGCAGCGAGTGACTGATCGGTGTCGGAGTGAGAGTGGACGCGGGTGGAAATGGGTGGTAAATTCCTAGTGAATGAGGTTGGGGTTGGGGTTAACACTCCATTGCTGTCTCGTATGGAAAGGGAAAAGAAGGGGGAGGAAGGGGAGGTTGACAGGGGTGATTGAAGTGGAATTGTGGAAGGACAGGGAGAGAGGGAAGAGTGAGGGTGGTGGGTAGGTGAAGCCAATAGCATAAGGCAAGGATTCTTGGTGTGGATGAAGGAACTTAAGACCAAACAAATCAAAAAGAGGCCACGGCTACTCCTACAGCCACACACCTCTCAACCTCTCACTCAGCTGTCCGAGTCCGGTTCTCCCTCCATTCCTCGAGACTTGAGGTCTCCCATATCTCTCGTCCACTCACTTTTGCCTTCTGCTTGCCTCTCCCTCGCTCACTCCTCCTCCACACCACACAAAACCCCAACAGGATATTATAGGTTACGCATCCGGCTTTCTTCAGAGGTTGGAGGCGAAGGCCAAACAAGGGTGTGCGTGTGAGTGTGTGTGGATAGTTCTGGGAGGGTAACGCGCGCTGCGACGGCACGTAAGTCAGCAGTACACTAGCCTCCCCACCTCCTTTAGCTCCCCGATTCCCTCGCACCTTCACCTGAGCTCATGTCGGAGGCTGCAGAATCACCAAGGGCAACGAGCAGTTTCGACTGCTACCTTCTGCACTACAAGCGTAATGCTTTTCTTCCTTCTTCATCATCCATGATCCCATCCCTCGGCCCATCTGCCCCCTACCTCCCCGATGATGGTCCCCAGGCATGAGTTGAGGAGAGGGTCAAGGGCGGCATAGCAGGAGGAGCACAAGAGCATAACAAGCGTAATAAGCGTAAAGAGAGGAAAGGGCGTCCACGGGAACTGAGCGATAGGCGACCTCAAGCGAGCGAGGTATCGTTCTTTAAAGAGACGGAGGCTAGTATATCTGTTCACTCGCGGCACCAGTACGGTGGTATAATGACACCCTTACTGGTGGTGCTCAAGTGCTTGTATTTGCAGTAAGCTAGGTAAGCTATATAGAGCTCTTACACGCCTAAACACACCGCATATCTACCTACCCTACCATCGCTTACTGGTAGCATACACCATACACTTTCGGGCGATCTCCTTCTTTGTAGAGACTCGAGACTCGAGAGCGAGTGAGAGTGTTCTATGCGTCTGTGTCGCTCCTTTCGCTCGCTATCATCTGCCCACCCCTCCATTCTTTGCTCCACAAGCCTATTTATTTATTTTTTCTTTCGGGACTTGTTCCCTGCTGCTCCCACCATGGCCGTCACCTCTCTCCCACTCGGCACCTACTTCAGTCGCACGTACTCGTTCTACACTTACCTTCCTCCCACTTAATCCCCCACCCCCCCCTCCCCTTCACCCTCCTCACTCGCCTCACTCACCCTCGGTGACTTACTCCTTCTCGTCTGCGTGTTGCAGCATCCTCTGAGAGACATCCAGAGCAAGAACAGACACTGCGTACTCGAGCCCACGCTGCCCAGCACAGCAACGGTCCAAACCCCTTTCGCCTCCCCTTCCTTTCACTCTCCTTTCACCATCGCCCCCCCTCCTCCCCTCCATCCGCCCTCTGGTTCCTCTCCCTCTCTCCCTCTCTCCCTTCCCCCTTTCCCCCCGCACTCCTTGCCCTCGGCCCCCTCCAACACTCCCAATTTCGAATAATTTATTGCTGTCCCTCCGTCGCGCACTCACGGCGCGCCCCTCCATCTATCTATCTTCCCCCCTCCTCCCTCTTACTTCCTGCTTCCCCCCTTTTCTTCCATGCCCCTCCTCTCTTTCAAAAATCCTTCCTATCCTTCATTTTGTCTTTCGCTCCCTCTCACTACCCCGCCGCCTATACAACGTTCATCGTCTCTCTAGCTATCACCCCCCCCGCCCCGGCCGGGCGCCCGG
>Ga0307517_10001667_pt1 | contig 36712 bp, 25 predicted proteins | sample 23_EM_MG_FD_194515 | JGI IMG/M metagenome (GOLD analysis project Ga0307517, IMG submission 194515) | Populus trichocarpa ectomycorrhiza microbial communities from riparian zone in the Pacific Northwest, United States - 23_EM | ecosystem: Host-associated > Plants > Roots > Unclassified | place...
GTCCGACTATGTGATTTCCTGAGAGCCCAAAATAAGCCATATATGTTGAAAGATTTCCTACTGTAATCGGCAGCGATCCTTCTAATCTGTTGTTGTTGATGCTCACAACTTTTAACATGCTGCAGTTGGTCAGAGAAGCATGAAACGCCATTTCATCATCTCCTCCGGTTCCCAGGTTATTACTTCCGAAATGCAGTCGAGAGAGATGATGTAGTTTTCCAAAAATATCAGGTATTTTTCCCGTCAAACTGTTATATGTAAAAGAAACAATATCAAGCTCAGAAGCATTGGATAATAACCCTGGAATCGGTCCGGAAAAGTGGTTCTGCCATACTGCAAGCCTAAATTCGACGGAAGACTTCCGCGAAATCCATTGCCACCCAAATAGAAAGTAGTAATCAACGATAGATTATATAGAGATGGAGGGATGAAACCCGAAAGTTTATTTTCACCGAGCAGAAGACTAGTTAATCTCTTCAGTCGGCCTAAAGAATCAGGAATAGTTCCCTCCAAAACATTTCTTCTCAAAGACAAACTTTCAAGGGAGGTAAGATTACCGATGGAGTGCGGTATCTTTCCCTGGAGATTATTCTGACGAAAAGAGAGTATTGTGAGCTTTGACAAGAAACCAAGCTCCATAGGAATCTCACCCCCAAGCTTGTTACGATCAATATAGAGCTCTGCAAGGCTGGAGCAGCCTGACAAGTTGGCTGGAATTTTGCCTTCTATGGAATTATTGGTCAGCATCAGAACTCGTAATCTCAACAGACGCCCAACTTCAGGTGGAATTTCACCATGAATTATGTTGTTTGCGAGTCTTATTTCTCGAAGGAAGCTAATGTTTCCCACGTAAGGAGCCAATTTTTGGTCCACTAGATTGATAATTCTGACCCTTCCATGTCGACGGCCACATGTGATCCCTGGCCAGTTGCAGAAATCGAGAGAATCATTCCACGAGCTCAAGGTATTACTGTGCGGGTCTTGTATCTTTGCTTTGAAGGCTAGCAAGGCTTCATAATCCGTCTCGTTTCCACCAAAGCTACGAGGAGCAGTGATTGTTGAAGCTGCAGTGAGGAGGAAAGAGTAGGTTGAAATCAGTGGCAGTGCTTTTCCTTGCATCAGTACAATGAGCACAGCAACAAGGTTCTGGACACAAAATGAAGACAATAGGTTCATCTTTGGAATTTAGAGGGATGACGATTGTACAGTGATAGACTGATAGCAAGCAGGTTGAAGACAACGTCTTTTTTCTTTACTACCATGAGACAACAAGACATACGAACGAAGATCTTTGGACAGGCTTCGGCGATTCTAAGGAATAAATTTAATTAGTTAGCATATACCATCGAGCTTTGTTACAAATTAATCTACAAGTATATATTTTTAGCCATTTAATGTCCTTTTCTTCTCTTGTTTTTGACAAAATTATCAGGGGACACCATGTGCAAAATATTTTTAATCTTAATGTGTTTTGCCCATTATAAATTACAAACAGGTAGGCTTAGTAGTTTAAATTATAAGTAAATCAGTTTTTACTCAGCCTGATGGTTTTGTGGGTTTTTTTTTTTTTTTTGAGCACAGAGTTCTAAATTGGTAAAGAAATAATGAGTTCTTGAGTAGTCGTCAAGGGTTTTAGCTAGTTGTGCACTGATTTTACAGTAGCAGAAGAAAGAAATGGCTTTAATAGGCAATATGAAATGAACAATTTTTGTGATCAGAGTGTGTTAAGAATTTCAGTAAGCATAAAGAGTGAAGAATTCTGGTTTCGTAGAAGCTAGAATAATATGTTTTTTACTCATGAAAACTTGTTTTTTATTTATTTTATATATAAAAATTTATTTCATAGCAGTTTTAAGTAAATATAAATTTTTAAAATCTATTATTTTTAAATCGTAATGGTAACTTTTATGGTTGTGATATAAAAAAATTAAAAAATTTTAAAATTTTTTTTAATCATATGATATGTTTTAAAATATGATCAAGAAATTTTAATTTTTCATGAAAAATCTAGAGAAGTATTTGATCGTTAAAACTTAAGATTACAGAAAACATCAATTACTAAGCAGTTCCTCGTTAATATATCAAAAAATATGAAAGCTAGTTCTAAGTCCCAACATATCTAATTTGGATAGGTTGATTATATTTTCGCAAAGATTATTTCATATTTTAAGTATATTTTGGTGTTGTTCTCCCTTCTTTTTCATTCATGTAAAGATATAGTTCTTCGTCAGCTATATTGATAGTTACAGACACGATTCAAAGTTCAACTCAAGTCCAACATCAATAATTATTTTTTATTCGATTTAGTTTTTATTAAAAAAAAATAATTAAATTAATTTTTTTTAAAAAAAACCGAAATTAATTCAAATCAAATTGAACTGGTCGGTTTTTTTAAAATTTTAATTGGTTTAATCGGTTTTTTTCACGGTTTGGTTTTTTCAGTTATTTTTTTTCCGGTTTTCTCAGTTTAATTGATTTTTTTATTTTTTTGCTCACCTCAAGTTGCGAAGTAAACCTATAAGTATAGATACGTAGATTAATTTCAAAATAATATTGTTTGAATATTTAAAAAAAAATCTTTTGAATTGACCTAATTAAATTTTATATAAGTTTAATAAGAAAAATTGAAGTGATGAGATGATAATTAAGTAATTTTAATTTTATCACATCAACTTTGTATATAGATTAAAAATAAATCTAACTTATATAAAGTTTGAATCATAAAGTTATTGAGTTAATTTAATGAATTTAATTGAATTTCATAATTAAAATTATATTTTGCGAGAGAGTATTTTTAATATATATATTAAAAACCCATTATACAAACTTAATAGTTAGATTCAGGTTCAGACTTGTATTTAAAATTGTGATGTATGATGTTTTAGAAAATGATTTTTATTTAAAAATATATAAAAATAATATTTTTTTATTTACTATTTTTAACATAAAATTTCAGTAAATCAAGAAAATAAAAAATATTTTAATTTTAAAAAATTAAAATCTAAAAAATACGTTCCAACAACAATCGCAAGACTCAATTATCAAACAAACCCCGAACCCAAAATGACATTCTTGCTGGGCTCCAGATTGATACATCAAAGCCCTATCGCCATCCCAAATCAGCAAAGCTTCGACCAGGAAACAAGCGAGAAAGAAGAGAGATGCGTGCTTCATTTTGAAGAAGATAAAGAAGGGCCACGTTGCCTTGGTCTTTTACTTGAAGAAGAAGAGGAGGAGGAAGAGCAGTTATGGACGAAGAAGCAGTAGTGAAATTTGTGGAGACATATTTAAAGAAGAAAGGGTTCAAGCAAGCAGAGCTCGCTTTCCATGAAGAAATCCAGCAGCAGCATCAACAACAAAACAACAGCAATAATGCTATCAGTATCCACTCGGATCCTGATCTCTCTTCCCTCCTTCACTCCCTCTCTCAGTAACTCACGAACCCTACTCTTTCTTTCTTTTTAGTTTTTACTCAGCTTGATGCTTTTGTAGTTTTTTTTTTTTTAGCACAGAGTTCTAAATTGCTAAAGAAATAATGGGTTCTTGAATAAGTTAGTAGTCAAGGGTTTTAGCTGGTTGTGCACTGGTTTTATTGTTGGAGAAGAAAGAAATGGCTTTCATGGGCAATGTGAAATGAGCAATTTTAGTGTATTTTTGTGATTCGAATATGTTACGAATTTAAGTGAGCATAGAGAGTGAAAAATTTATCTGCTTTTATACTGTTTAATTTGGACTTTTTTTGTTTAAAGATTTGAGTTTTTTAGAAATGTATTTAGGGTTTTAGCTGAAGTGAGGGAAGTAAACTGTTTAACATTAGTGAAAAATAGGCACTTTTAATTCACATTGAGAGTGGAAATTAGTCATGGAAGTAGTTTTATGTTCAATTACTTACTGGAATTTCAATGACACTGTAACAATCCTTTGGAAAAAAAGAAATAAGAGGCACTTAAAACAACAATGTGTGCGAGAAACCCTCATTATGATTCTAAAATTGATTGGTCGAGAGTGAAGATTTTGAATAAGAATTTGAAAGTAGAAATGGCTCCTGGAAAATGCTCAATTTGGAGAATTTTATTTACAAGGGAATGAGAATGTCCTTTTCTTTCAAGTTTTTTAATAGTTTGGTTATTCATTCGGTCTGGAGACTGTGGTTATTCATTTCCAAAATAATTTTATTTTTGTCATTCAGACCAGAGGATAGTCCGGCACGTTACCAAGATGAGTATAGTAAACTAAGGTCGTGGGCTTATAGTTCGCTTGATCTGTACAAGGTAAACTAGTGATTAATTTCTTCTTTGTGCATGGTTCGATATGTACATATTTGTTTTGGCATATGATTTTTGTACTTTGCTGATGTGGGTTGCCTTTGAACTCTGCAGCATGAGTTGCTTCGTGTGCTTTATCCAGTATTTGTCCATTGTTATATGGATATTGTTGCTAAAGGACATATCCAAGAGGGTAAATATTGAGTTTTTTCCTCTTCTTTAATCCTTATTGAAACCTGTAAATTCCTAAGTGGCTCGTTAGCGTGGCAGTTGTCTCATATTTTTGCTATTATCATTTTACATCCCCAGCAAGAAATTTTTTCAATAGCTTCCGTGAAGATCATGAGATGATGCACTCACGAGACCTTCAAAAGTTGGAAGGAGTTCTTTCTCCCTCTCATCTGGAGGTTAATACCTCTCTAAGATTTTGCATTACATTTTCCATTCTTAATTTGGTTAAATTACTTCTGTAGAAGATCTCATTATTTTTATTTAATTTTTTTTCTGTCAGGAAATGGAATTTGCTCATACTCTTAGGCAGAGTAAAGTCAACATTAAGATATGTCAGGTGATTTAAGGGTTTTCTTCTGTAATTTGTAACATATAAGAATTCTGGTGGAGTATATTTCTCAAAAGTTGGTTTTAACCCTATTATCAGTACTCCAACGAGCTCCTGATGCAGTATCTTCGGAAGTCAAAATGGACTATAATTCTCGGGATTGTCAATGAGCATATTAACTTCCAAGGTACGTTTTACTTCCAAATTAGTTGCATCTGCATGTCCAGTTCATGAAGAATTTGGTACAAGTTCTTTTATGTTGGCAGTTTCTCCTGGACAGCCCATCTCAATTTCTGATGATCCTGATGCTGTAACATTAATTGGAAGCAGCCAGGATGCAGCTAATCAGATAAATAAAAAAGAAATACATTGGGGGGTGAGTGCATTCTTCATCTTGGTAGTAATTGAGGAAGTTATTAGTTATTTTTATTGCTTTTGTTGTTTAGGTGTTAACTTTGAGCTTCTCTGTTTGCTATAGTTGCTTGAAGATTCTTTAGAAGAACGATTGGAGAAGACAGGGGGTTTTCTCTCAGATACTGAAAAGACGGAAGGAGAAACCAAAGAGGGGGACATGGATGAGAATAAGGTATAATACTCATCAAATCCTGCTTCTCCTCCATAATTTCCTTGATGCGGATTTCATATGCTTAATAATTCTTGCTTATCTTTAATTTAATTTTGTAATATATGTTATTTCTACTTTGATTGTCCTATAGGTTTTCCTTTCTGTTAAAGCTTGAGTTATTCTTTACATTGATGTCTTCAATGTCTTGTTCAGAAAAGATCAATAGATGGTGGAAAGCAAGGAGCTTCAATCAAAAAGTCAAAAAAGGATAAAGCTGCTAGTGCAACAACTAAAATTGCTCGTCCTGAAGCTAATACAGTATCTGCAGCACCACGAGTCAAACCCGAGCTTCCTTTGCCAGTAATGTATTTTCTCGAATCCCAAGTCATTTTCTTCACTAGATCAATGGCGTTGTTGTGATATATATTATCTAAATGGGACATGGATGGTGGTAATATCTACAAGGCTAACAAAGAGGAGGGTGTTGCATAAAAGGCCAAGGCTAAAGAGAAGAAAATGTATACGAACATAGGAAGTTTGATCCTGTCACAATCTTTATGGCTCCCTTTTATAGACTATTGAGAAGCCTTGCATGTTATACACGTAGGAATTCTTATTCAACAAAGCTTGTTCAACACACTTGAACACATGATATTTTACATCTTGTAACACATCATATGTGCTTTCAGGTGTGTTAGAATAAAATGGACATGTCATTTAGGCATGTTATGAGGACATGCAAGGTGACAAACTCGCTTTAATTAGGTGCTGAAAAACATGAGCATGCACTAATGTTTAATAACACCTAACCAAGGTAAGTTGTTACTTTACATGTCCTCAGCATGGTGTGAGTGTGGCTATGAACAGAAGCTGGGTTCCATGGGGAACTGGTCTATGGATTCATAATCACTGTACTCCTCGTCTCTATCAACTAGATTAATAAGGTTTTTACAGGCACGCTTGTTGACTGTTCAAAGTCTCATTTCCTTTATCCTGTCATCTTCCTCATTTGATTAATCTATTATATTACCATGCTTTATCATTGACCCCTGGAACCTAATTAGGCTCATAATGTATACAACGTGAGCTTGGTCATGCATCTTTTCCCACATGACTATATTTTATGATGTCTCTGCTATAAGGCTTTTGCGTGACTTAGGTCCAACAGGAATAAACATTTGATTCTCCTGCTAATATAAGTTAGTGCTGCATTCTTAATTTCTGATAATTAATAAATTAACGGTTCCTTCAGGCCAACTGAGGTGGAACAGTCTATTCTTGAGGACTTGAGAAACCGTGTACAGTTGAGTAGTGTGACACTGCCATCTGTCAGCTTTTATACCTTTATCAACACGCATAATGGGTAATTTCAGAACTTATGTGTTTTTATCAAGCTTCTCAGTTTTTTTACATGATCAATTGTTCATTTTTTTATTTTTCTTCCAGTTTAAACTGTTCATCAATTTCACATGATGGATCCTTGATTGCTGGTGGATTCTCAGACTCCTCACTGAAGGTTGCCTCCCATACTTGACCCAAATCCAACATGTTGGCCGCTGCTCTTGCTAATTCTGATTTGTGCCTTTACAGGTTTGGGACATGGCAAAGCTTGGACATCAAGCTGGCAATTGTAAGTCTCTCCAAATAAGGATTAGTTTGTTTGATAATTTCTTATTTCTTTGACTCCAGCAGCAGTAAAGTACTATACAAATCATATCTTATGACACTTTACTAATTCAAAATGTATTTTAGACGGTGTAAATACCAAGTTTTGATGAATTGTTCTGTGTGTTTTTTGTACATTATCCATTTGGAAAATTCTCAATTATAGTCAAGCCAAAGAGCTACTACAGAGACATAATGAAAAAACACTGTAGATGTTAGTTCATCATAATCCAGAATTTTATATCTTTCTGATATGGTTGTCATTGTGGCAAAGAGGAGTTATAATGGTAAATGTTTCTGCTGTCAGCTATTTTGCAGGGTGAAAATGATACTGCTCCGAGTGAACAAGGCCAGAGTCCAAACAGTGGCAAAAGATCTTATACATTGTTTCAGGGTCATTCAGGTCCAGTTCATTCAGCCACTTTTAGCCCTCTTGGGGATTTTATTTTGTCTTCTTCAGCAGATACGACAGGTATATTCTCTTAGATTATCATTTCACTGCTTATTTCTCTCTCTGCGAACATGAAAGTTTTCTTTTGTTCTTGATATTTTGTTTATTTTATTTCTTTTGCAAATGACACACTGCTCTGCTGCAGTTCGATTATGGAGCACAAAACTCAATGCAAATCTTGTTTGCTACAAGGGCCATAATTACCCTGTCTGGGATGTTCAGGTATAAATGGGAACTTCCCACTTCATTTTGATTTGATTTTATTGTTTTATCCATCCATCGTCTTTTGATGATCATGATAAAAATTGAGGAGACTATGGCAGAGATTTCCATAATACTAATGGCCATACCTCACTTCTCATGTGTTCATACTAAACTATTGGTGCAGTTCAGTCCTGTGGGACAATATTTTGCCAGTGCTTCACATGATCGCACAGCAAGGATTTGGTCTATGGATAGGATACAGCCTTTGAGGATAATGGCAGGTCATTTGTCTGATGTTGATGTAAGTAGCTTTTACATCTATTTTATTGGTCTGGTAGTCTGGATTTGGTTGCAACAAAGTAGTTCATGAGATTTAAATAGAAGAAATGGGCGAAATGCATTCTTCAAGTTAACCTCCCTCATAAATTTTTGTATCCACCGAGGATGAATTTATCATGTTGAGCCTGCTCTATGTATAATATTAAGTCAGCAAATTTAGTAAAATACTTTCCTTTGTTTTCTAATTCTGCAATATCAGCTACATTGAATTGGATTCCATATATTTCAGTGCTTGCAATGGCATGCCAACTGCAACTACATTGCCACTGGCTCCAGTGACAAAACAGTTCGACTGTGGGATGTACAAAGCGGGGAGTGTGTCCGCATTTTTATTGGTCATAGGAGTATGATTTTATCACTGGCCATGTCACCTGATGGTCGATATATGGCATCTGCTGATGAAGATGGCACAATCATGATGTGGGACCTCTCAAGTGGACGCTGCATATCACCTTTGATAGGCCACAATTCATGTGTATGGTCACTTGCCTTCAGGTGCAAATCCTAGAGACACTAGAAGAAATTTCAAAACAACTTTTTGGACTCTGTCAATATTTAGTCATTGATGGCTAGATTTCTAACAAAACCTATTTTTCTCATCTTGAATGCCAGTTGTGAAGGATCACTTCTAGCATCTGGTTCAGCTGACTGTACTGTAAAATTATGGGATGTAACTACGAGCACAAAGGCCCCAAGGACAGAAGAAAGGTTAGTTTCCCTGTTAAAGTAGCTCGTTATGTTCTGAACTTTTTTTTTGCGGGGCCATTTACAGTACCTGTTTCATTTAATCAGCAAAAGTGGAAATACAAACAGATTGAGATTGTTAAAAACTTTGCCGACGAAGTCTACTCCAGTTTACACTTTGAGGGTAATTCTCTAAAAGCTCAACTCCTTGAACTTGATTTCCTCTTATTTATGCCTTTCGATATTGGTTTTCCAGTATATAACCTTTGCACCATATTATTTGGACAGTTTTCCCGTAGGAATCTGCTTTTCGCTGCTGGAGCCCTCGCTAAAAGTCAGTGACCATTATTAAAGCATGATGTGACTGGACGGGTTGACCAACTGAAAATGGTCCGAGTTTCCCCCCCGGCAAGTCCACCATCAGTTGACACTGACTAGCAGTAAAATCAAAATTGTTGTACAATCTTAATCAGTTATGACACTGCCCTTTTTTTTTTAGCTTGGCACAGTTTGTTTAGCAATTTCAAGGTTGTGTATCAAGATTCACATAATCAATTTAACTAGAACGGAACGGAAGAAGGAAGCCCCTCGTTTTTCTAAGCAATTTCTCGCTGTGTGCCGTGTTCTGTGTGCCGTCTGGATTAGCTACTTGTCATGTCATACTTATGATAGTACTTACCGGCTCGCGTTCACATAACCATCAGGCTTTTAGTTTCGTACTAGTCTACAAGCAAGAGGGGTAGGGTATTAATTTTGTGTCTATCCATTACTAGGGCAAATGATAAAATATCTTAGGGTTTCCAAATTTTCAACAAAAGCTAAAGCTGCCAACCAATGAATTCAACAGGATCAACAAGTATGCATAGATCCAATTGGTCAGAGTTTTTACTTCTAATCATTACAATCCATACGATGAAGCTTGGATTCATGTACCATTTAAGTTCAGAACCCTTTTGTACCTTGAATTGGAGAGCCCAATTTGTGCATCCTAGAGGGGAAAAAAAAGGAAAAAAAAGAAGTGAAATCATGGAGTCACAAAATGCCCTGTTCTCAAAACACAGTACTTCCCAAAAACAGTACAGAAAACGGTACAGCCTACTGGAAGAAGAAACAGTTGGGATTTGGGAATCCTCCCTGTATTTTCCCGCCATAGCACTTTTTTGTGTCCCCATCAGTCAGAAAATAAGTGGATAAACTGTTTCCACACATTGCCATACAAGTTAATACATAAAAACAAGCTCAGGCACTGAAAAAACGTAAGGTAAGTCATATTTCTGCAGATTTTTCTCTCCAAAGATCTAGTAAAAATCGTGTGCAGTTGTTTCAGCATCTCCCCTCTCTTTCCATGCAAGATCTTTGAAGGCTTTCGAAGCCGATGTATGCAGGGCCCTGGTGAAAACTCGAGTCCGCCCTTGTATCTGCTGCCCAAGTTTCATGTAAGCCATCAATATCTGCTTGCTTTCTCTTGCATTATAGAACCTAAAGCATGCACTTGAAAATTTTCTGCTGCTTCTTTCAATTATTTCAATATGATTTCAGAGTTTATAGATACCTTTTTATTTATTTATTTATTTTGGTTGATGCTTTTTGGTAGAGGTAACGAAACCCTAGGCATGGTTCTCTGTAATTCACAAGAAAACTAAAACCAGAAAGTAGGCAAAAGGCGACCTTGTCTTTACAAGCAAGCATGAGGCTCAATATTCTTCATCATCTACCTGCAAGAGAGTGTTGTAATTTTAGCCATCTGATTTTTGACAACTCCACAGAAAAAAAAGAAAGAAAAAGTTGTAAATCAAAACCAACAGGAAACCTAGAAATCTCAACTCGTTAATTACCAGTATTAAATTGCAACTAGAATTCACAAGTCCTGCGAATTATATGCTAATCTAGTGCATCACAATCCTGCAATCACTCAATTTAGGACTAATCCCAACTTGGAATTTGAAATCTTGGTATTATAAACACATAGAAACCCTCAACTCTTGCACCGACTACCTCATACTCGGGTTCTTTAAAGAATTCACCAGGTGATTCAACTCTAGAGCTTAATTCAGCTTGCTCAGTCCGATGATAGATATATATAGTATGTGATACATAGGAAAATAATGCTGGAATTAACTAGACATCATGAATTGCCATTCATGCAAGTAGCATTCGCTTAATGTCTGCAATTCTTGAGATTTCAGCATATGAACAAGGTGCTCTTGGGGCATGATTGGAAGTGAAAACAATTTCCAGCCAGGCACTTTTCATAGTGTAGAATGGTCTAGTGATCATTACAAGAACCAATAACCCTCAAGAGATTAACTCAACACATAGGTAACATGCAATTTCATCAGCCATATGATCATGATCGGCGAGAAAAAAAATTTAGGTTGAGGCTTAGGAGTTTGCCCAAGTTACAATTCCCCACTACAAACTATAAAAGAAGAAAAGCCTAATTTCGTCAACTACTTGAGCAAGTAGTCTGCCCAGTATACTGTGAGAGACTATGGTAGACCCTAAAATTGATAGTGGTATTGCTTATCCTGTGAAATTTCCTAAAACTGCTTGGAATTCACCAGGCTATATTCTGACATACAGGAAAAAGTTATCATATATATACAGTTCAAACATTTGCCCTTGTGCTGTCCTTGGAGATCAGCCTCCATGTTGCATCTTTGGTCATACTTTTAACTTAGAAGCTACTCCCCTTCTCGTGTGCTTAAGTAAACCAGAAAAAGAATCTCTCCATCCTGTGTTGTTCTCATGGAAAGTTTGATTTTTAGATTCCTTGGCGTCGTCTGACTTTCAGCGACAAGATTCATGTTTTCAGCATAGAAATACATTCAGTGCGGCTAGGATGAGACTTCTGATAAATTGGCTGAAAGGAGTAGTTTCGAGCCTGCTTGAAGTTGTTGATAGTGTAAACAGGATATTATTAATTAAGAATAAAATTTCAAAAATAAAAAAAAGGCATGAAGAAATTCTTGTGGCACTCTGGTCATTGGTTTTAACAGATTGTGAAATCAAGAAGTGACTTTCCTCACTGATTTAAGGAAAACGAACTAGCACAGCTCGCATTTTTCATCATGTAAGATGTTTCCCACAGATACTTGACCAAATATTTTCCTTCCCCAGAGTACATAAATTGGTTTTGCTAGCATTTGGATCTCACCAACCTATTAAACACAAGACCCTATCTTAGTTAATATCATCCTACACTCATTCTAAGCAACCGTTACATGCACCACAACCCTCCTTGCCTAGGAATATTTCTCCAAACTCCACTCACCATATCTTTAGAAAATTAAAAAACACAGACGGAATTTTCTGTCAGCAATTTCATCATCATTTAGTCTCCCGGCAGAATTTTCCGTCTGAGATTACAAAAAAAAAATCATCTTATAATCCCCAACCGCAGCAATCATATTATCCAAAATCCTAACAACAACATGCAACCAATAATATTGGAATATACAACCTTGACACTAACATGCTACAAATAAAGTTACACATTAATTTCATTCATTCTCAACTCAAATTCAAATGACACCTCTTAGTAGAATTCATTCACAAAAGTTAAATAATCTATGCTTGAACAATGCTATTGACATAGAAAAACACAAAAAAGACAACAAATTTCAAATACAAGTCACGCTTAATTTTCACATATTAAGAAACTTATTAAACCCAAAAAGAAATTTCCACATATCAATATATATATATATATATATATATATATATATAAACAGTAATAGAAAAGAAGACACAAAGTGATTGATACCTTGATTATGTGGGAGAGATTCAGCTTCCTTGTCAAGTTAATTGGTCCTGCTACATTGGCCAAAGTAAGAAAAGGTGAGTCGTATGTTGTGTTTACTAAATATAAAACCCATTAAAAATAATCTAAAAGAAGCTTTGCATCAATTTGCCTAATAATAATAAAAAAAATATTTATCCTCTGAATTATTTTAAAGTGTGATCATACACATAATTTTTGGCTAAACATGGTCTTATGGTAAAGGGTATAAATTTTAATCCAATAATTAGATAAAACTAAAAATTTTCGAGGAGATCATAAGATCCTACTCCATATAGGATTTTATCTTTTAGCCATGTGAGATTGTTAAGCCCTTAATTTAGGCTTAGAAGTCATTGTGTAGTCCTTACAATGTTTATGATTTTTTTTTAGTTTAAAATTCTTTAGTTATTTCTTAAGATTTTTTTTCTTAGTATATAAGTAGCTGAAAATATTTGAATAATAAAAAATTGAAGTAGAATTCTTATGATGGAAACCTTTTCAGCAGAATTTTAGCTTTCTTGATCATTAATTGTTGTTTTTATGTGTTGTTTCCATCTATGTTAGTTAATTTTGTTTTTCCCTATGTAATAGTGCATCCAGGTTCTTTCAAGAACAAAGCAAATCCATAGTTAGTGGGTGCTATATGGAAGAACCCTAGATTCGCCAAGTTGAAAGAATTGTCTAGAATCTTTTCTGACTAGTGGTTGTTTGTCTTTTGGGATAAATCGAGAGTGCATGGTGGGCGAAGGGATCCGAGTGGTAGTAGTCATGTTGATTTAGTGGTGGGCAAAGGAGAAATACTTGGGTTTTGATATGGAATCCAAAGCAATGGTTTGAGTGAGAATAAGATTATAAAAAAATAATATATATATATATATATATATATATATATATATATATATAAAAGAGCATTTGAACATTAAATCAATTATAATAACAATTGGAGGTCAGTATATAAGTTTTTCTCAACTAAATATGCAAAGTATAATTTTTCAATGTCAAAAGGAAAAGCTCAAGGTTTTAGGTAATTTTTCAAAATTACTTGTAGGTATAGTCTCATTTAATAGATCCATGAGCTAGTCTAAAATAGTTTAATTATTTTTTAATGATGTAGCTCAACCTTCTTAATTTTTTATTTATTTATAAGGAGGCACAACAATTTAGTTTTTTCTTAGCTATGCTATAGTTTACTAATTATTTTTATCAACTTTCCTAATTAAAAAAAAAAACTCATTTTTATAGAGGAAGTTTGCTTGTAAATTAAGTAGAGACTTGCGCCATATACTATCATAACCTCACGACAAGTTTTATTATTATTTATAAAAAAAAAAATTTAATAATTTTTAAACAAAAATACATTGAAATAATATTTTTTTTTTATTTTTTAAAATTTATTTTTGATATCAAAATGATCAGAAAACAAAAACAAAATTTAAAATAAAAAAAATCATTTTTTTTCAAAAATACTTTTAAAATACAAAAACAAGCATGCTCTTGAGAAGGAAAGAGTAATAAAATTAAAACATCTATGAATTAAATCATAAAATTCAACTTAAAAAAAAAGGGATACAAGATCTTATGCATGAGTCACAATATTATGCCATGTTGTAAGATTAAATAAGGATTATGGCTATGGCTTATCATGCATGTAGATTGCAAGTCCTAATTAAGATGTGTGTGAAGAACCTTTGTACTACATCTTGTCACATGTCAAGTACCTTTGTACTACATCATCTCACCTAAATAGAAGAGGCCAAAAGGGTGATGAACAATCCAAGCTTTGCTATGGGATAAGATTCCCCATTGCCTTAAGGTGTCATCACTAGCTAGGTTTCCACAATCTCCCTTGTCCTAATTAGGTTTCGCAGAGCTTTAAGCCTAAATTTTAATCTTGATGTACACCTAATAGTTCAAGAACATATGCATTTGATAGCTATTCTTTTCTTTACTGTTGAAATCACCTGCAGAAAAAATAGCAGATGGCAGTTCAACTTTGTCAATAGTAGAAAAAATGTTACCTCAACACCGTGTGTGTGTGTGTGTGTGTGTGTGTGTGATGCTACCATGGAATACGAGGGGAAGGCAAACCCAAGGACAGACTATTACTTATCACTAAGATTCACCACATAGATAAGATAAGATAAGATTAAGTGCTGTTTAGGAACGTTTTTGAAACGGTGTTTTCAAGAAATCATTCAAAAAAACAATCATTATTATTCCCGGACACCCTCTGCTACGTGTTAATACATATGCCTGGAGGTTACAAAATTTTAGAGATAGAGTAGTTACATGCCTTTTGAGTTAAAATTTACAGCTACAAAATGTAAGTGGATGCCATGGAACTTCAAGCAGTGGTGCTGACTTGAAATCACTTGTCCATCCATTATAACAAGCACCAAATTGTCTAAATCGTTGGCTTGGAAAGGGATAGAAATAGCAACGAAGGCCATGCTAGATGCATTGAGTTAGAGTAATGTAAAAGTGAGGCGGCTCATCTGATCAGGCTAACTAGACCAACCCAATAGTTGAAAGTGATCATCAGTTGGTGCCTTCCTTTTGCACCAAAAGCTAAAACAGGCTAATCATCTAACCTTCTTAGCTAGAACCACACATTGTTTTTTTTCTTTGGGTTAATTTCCTCCATAACAGGTTGGCCTAAAATATATACCGATCCCCGACGGATTATCGAAACCGAATCAGACAGCATCGTCATCTAGTTTGTGTATTAGAGTTGAAGTATTTGCTCACAAAGACCCTCAATTATTACATATCAGAGTTCTTAATGTCTTCTTAAATTCATGCTGTTTCGGACCTCTTTTTCATCATCCTTTAGGCATTTCCTCTTATCACATATCTTGTTATATGATTGTTGAGCTCATATATATTCATTCCACATTTCAAAATCAAGAACTTGAATTCTCCAAAGCATCGGCATCAGCTTGGAAAATATAATTAAGATTCTTCCTTCTTTTAAAGAAAATATATAAAATTCATGTTCAGCACCCCATACCAACTTTCATCTAAAAACTTCTCAACTAGCTGTCCTCTGATGTTTGGGTGCATGCCCACAAACAACTACAAAATTGTTTAATTTTGTGTGTAGCAATTGCAAAACATTCTGACCAGGCCTTTACTGTATTTAAGAAGTAAATTCGTGATACATTGTATCGGGAAAAACAAGACAAAGAACAAGAGGGAAAACAAAGACAGGCTGTATCAAGCCAGCGTCCACATTCGTGTAATCATGGAGATGAAACAAACAAAAAATATTGCTGAAATCCCTAATGAATGCACCAGCCACCTCGATAACATAAAAGAGCAGTTAATTTTACTTCCTAGCTAGGAAGTCCTCATAATTGCCAGCTAAAATATCTAGATAATTATTCCTAAAATTCTCCCAACAGGCGGATTGGTGAACTAATTAAGCATCTTGTGCAAGAGATGATTACATATAGAGTAGGATCCTTTAGGCAAATTGATATAAACAAGTAATTTTTAATTGAAGTAGTAGAAGTAGGGCATGCTACAAAGAAATCGAAATGTTGGAAAGATGTAACATGAACTCTCACACAAAGCATTTCAAGAATTGAACTACTAGAATAGCAGTATCAACTACTTTAAAATTCAAGAATTTAACACAAGTCTCGTTGCTCAAAAGAATTGAAGAGATAAAAAAAAAATGGTTACCTTGGCAAACAACGAGTTATTAAACACTCCATGGATCATTGCCACCATTTGTTCTCTAAAGCAATTGAAGGCCCTTGAGTCATCATCCAAAACTATCACCGTGCTCATACTCTTCGGGATGACCCTGCCATGATATAACAAACAAAATGTTGTGCTGTATTGCAGTCACAACACAAAAATTAGAGATCGACTCTTTCTGATTCTACACAGAAAGTAATGAAATTTTCTTGAAGTATAGCACAGAGTTCAATCCAATTTATATGATTGTTGCTGAAACCAAGAATGATGACAACAACAGATAAAAAGGAAATATCAAAAGATGAGAAATCTGAAAAATGTCTTAAGAATTTTCTGTAAATGTTTAATCAAAACTCATGCTGTATCATAACTTACAGTTTATCAAGACTGTGCAGACTAAGGTAGAACACAACATTTGGAAACTTCTTTGGCTTGATAACACACCTTCATTTCTCTAATCTTATCAAGAATCTTGGACTATATCTTGATGTGAATCCAGAATAGAAGAAAGAAACTGGTTGGTGTTTCAATTTGAAAACAAGAATCACAAGCCATGTAAGAGGTTGCATAAATTTGCAATGCAAAAATCACAAAACAAGATGATTTGATTTGATAGATAAAACCATGTATAAGTTCAAATTATAATCCTTAAGCAAACAAATGAAGATAATAATGAAGTAGAGATTACACTAAGCATAATATACAGTAGAGAAAGTACCTTACTAGTCAAAAACTACATAAAATAAACAGATGTCTGTGCTATAAATGCTGAATGTCTGCTATCTGAAGTGCTTGCAGACCTGCTTTTGTCTCTTCCATGATAAATGAGTTGACTATCCATGGCTTATCCGCAAAAGCTCAAAAAAAAAAAACTACAACAAAGAGCAACTATGGCTGCAGAAATTTCCTATTTCTGGAAAGAACATCATACGATAAGTTTAAAGACTTTCTGTCTCTTCTTTGTACAAAAAATACCACATTCACATCAAATCGAACATGTACCATAACAAGAACACAAATGTAAAACAAAACCCATTTCCAAGAGCCAATGCAAAAAGATCAGATCGGTGTTTTACCAAGTGCAAAGCAAAGACTACTCACCAGCAATCCCTTCTTGTACTCGTACAACAAGCAACCCTATCTGCAGCTAGACTAGGGTTTTGAGCCAATAAAAAGGAAAACCCATTTTCACAAAAAAAAAGTACAAGCTACTAGATATTCTTGCCAGATTCAGGTGAAAACAAGGTCATATCAGATGCGTATCTCGAGTACATAGCATAATCGCATGCGCAAGAGACAAGAGCAAAGAAAAGAACGGTTTTTGCTTTGCAAGTAAGCTGGACCATGCTCAGAAAAACTTAGCTAGAGATCCCGCGAATGGAACGGTCCCATGCTATGTATATATATACTACTCTACACAGTGTTTTTCCGCTATAAGTTGCACAGTAATCAGTCTTAAATACCATCAAAAGCAACGCCATTAAACTAAACAACAATTTAATACACAATAAACTAATAAAATTGAAACAACAAAAACGAAACCCCAAGTGGATATCTTGCTGCTTCCTTTCCTTTTTTGCCTACGATGCACCACCATCTTTTCTTCTCCAGGAGTTCTCTTTGTTTGGGTGTGTAAAGAGAGGGAATTAAAAAAGATTAGAGAGAAACAAATTAATTTCTGGAGCAAAAAACAGGCCAAAAGATGATCATCAAAGAGAGAAGAGATCAGATTCCGGCTCTGGAAGTGACAGAAAGAGAAATGAGCACGCAAAAGCAATGGTATAATTTTATACAAATATGCCTCTGTGTGCTCACTCTCTTCTGTCAATTTCTAATGTCCCAGAAGCTGGAAAAAACGGGAAAGAAAACAAGCAAGCAAAACCTTTTCTGTTCTAGTTTTGAGCTCTGAGTGGAAGATAAAACATACCCAAAAATGGAAAGGAAAGAGAGAGCATAAAATGTACAAAAGAATGAGTCAGATCTGAAAAACAACGGGTACCCTTTTAAGGAAAGTTGCCAAAAATCTACAATTGGCTCTCTTTTGTATGTCAAAACCCAATCAAGATTTAGGGTTTCTCTCCAAGAGATCATAAAAAGAAAGAAACAATAGCCACCGCAAGAAGGTCAAAGAAACAAGAAGAGAGAAAGAACCCTTCGGTGTATGTATCTCTCTTATCTTCTCTTGTTACCCACACACTCTCACCAGACCAAAAGAAAAGGAAGTAGATAGGAACTCAAACTGCTTGGCTTTGTAGAGTAGCACTTCACTTTCTCTCTCTGTCATGCAAGATGTACAGGTGTCGGTGACACGTACACAAGTGTCCTTTCCTCTAACAAAATCTACCAGTTTATATAGACGCACGCCCAACCACTCATTAAAAAAAAAAAAAAAAAAAAACATGGAGTGGTTTTCCTTTGCAATAACAAACGGCCACATAATTTTTACCCAAAAATAAAAGGGTAGGGTAAAACCCTGTAAAACCCAGCAAAAGGTATGTTCGGTAATGCGGTGCGACTCTCCGATTATATTTTTAAACTAAAAATATTATTATAAGAACTTGAATCATAATTTTTTTGATATAAAAACACGGGTATAATTAAAACCACGACCACGTTCCAAGCAAGCAGCAGGAACAGAACTCGGGTTTGTTTCTTTTTTGGTTTAGGTCTTGTAGGTTTGTTTTTTTATATATATTAATATAGATATTCAGGTCAGCTTACGTGTATTTTAACTAATTCTACCACTCTAAAATTAAAAATTATATAAATTTTTAATGGTAATGAAATTTATAAAATTTAAATTATTCATTTATGCGAACATAAACTTGTTTTGTTTGTTGATTTGCCTGCTTATGTGGCTTAATAAGGGTAGATTTTGGAGGGAGGAGTACAGTGCACGAAGCTTTTTCGAGAAAGCAAGAGGAAAGAAGCTTTCGATTGGTTGGTGGAGACTGTTTGAAGGTCCGTGTTGCTTTCATTGAAGCTAAGACCTTTGATTGATTAATACATAGCCGTTTGATTTGACTTCTTTACAAAGTCCTATTCCCTGCCGTTTGATTGTCATCGTTGTGGGTCCAATGGCAAGGTAATGTTTTGTCTTTAAAGCTACTCGTGGTGGTGTCTTCTTGGAAATGGGGCGTGATGCGACTGCGTCATTTAGGGAGACAGGCTAATGCTCTTGGTTTTCTTCCTTTGGGTTTTTGTCTCTCTGCAACAGCCTTTCTTCTGCACTTCTCTACGACCCTAACATGGCAGCAAACACACCACCCAAGAGTATTCTCTCTCTCTTTAGATCGCCGCACTGCTCTTCGTCTTGAACCAGCTCGTCGTGTGCAGCGCCCTTGATGTTCCAAGGTTTTGAACCCCTGTTGCCTCTAAATTTAGGATGTCAAATCCTCCATAATTCTTTTAACAACTGAGATACCGACATATTATTATTATTTTCTTCTTGCTGACAGAGTCTACAGCAAAAAGATAAAGGGTGTTTGTTAAAAATAAACACAATAAAATAATTAAATGAAATCTCGATAATTTATGGTAAATTATGTATATTCCAAATGATATATACCATTTCAATAATTTAAAAACATGATTTTATAATGGATTTTAACTTTGAAAACAGCCTTTAAATTAGTTTTACATATCTCAATTCAGATAAAAACTTATTATATATCAAATTGCAATTTACATCTATCCTTTCGGATTGATTTTTTCAACTTATTTCTATACATGAAATCCTACATTATAAAAGGTTAAATTTACTCTTGATCAAGTTTTAGAAAGCATTGATTTCTTACATTAAACTTAATCTTATTACCATTCAAGTCTAAGATAACAGAAGTGGATCTGAGATTTTAGGAATTAAGGTTTTGGCATGGAATAGTGTTAGGTTATATTTTTTTTATGAAGAAGCTTAAGTTTGAGGCATACCTAGAAAAAAAAAAGACTTTCAGGACTAAAATGAAACTTTTGTCAAAGTCTTATCCATGACACCCCCAGGCCGTAGCATGGGCCATAACATCTAGCTAGTTCCCCTCGAGGCAGATGGGTGATTAATGAACTGACGTATTTACATAATAGAAATGTTATTATAGTTATATAAACAATATCAAAACAAAAAATAAAATGTATAGTGGTAAAATGTCAGTGTAACAATTGGGTTATTAGTACAGAAAATTTTAAATTTTAGTGATATAATACAGTTGCAAATTATTTTACATCTAATTATTTTATTGAAAGGAATTGTTTATCATGTTTTCAATAAATAATGCATTATCTAATTAAAAAAAAATACAAAATATATAAATGGTTTAACATATATTTTTATATAGTTCGATGATACAAGCTTTCCCCTAAAAAAATCTCCAAGAAAGGTCATGGAACAGAGAGATTTAAATTCATCTTCTCAATAAATTCGTGGTGGAGAAGAAAATGTTATATTAACAAAATGATTTTTTTTTAATCGAAGAATCCATAATATCTATAATCACGAAAAACCATCCAAACTTAAAATGGATTGTTAAATTATTATATGTTTTATATATATATAATGTTGTTTTTTAATTAATTTGAGGGAGAAAAAACTTCTAAAGATTGTTAGTTTTACTACTGTCTAATTAATTACGCTGAGTGTGGGAATAACAATTTAATAATCGAGAAAAGCTGCAGCTTCTTTTTTTCTTTTTTTGGCAGAAACAAATTAGTGTAGCATAAAAAAGTCAATACTACATATATAGAACTGGAATCATGAATTATCAATCTCACTCATTAAATTTTAAATACGTGAGGTATTGAGAAAAAAAATGGTTAATCTATAATATTTGCATTATATATCTAATCCGACCTAACCTGTAAAAATTAAATAATATAAATATTATAGATAATGATTAATCAAAAAAATAGATATTATAAGTGTGGATGGGGAAATTAAAGTTTCTTTCCCATCATCTACCAAGAATAAATCCTAAAGTTTGGCAAGTTTTTAAAAGAAAGAAGTTTCTTTTTTGACCATGTGAGTGAAATTTACTTAATGTTATTTTTTTTATTAAAAAAAAAAAAGCTCATTGCTTACCCTTTGGGTTCCCAGCTCCCTGGATAATATATTTTTAGGTTATCTAAAAGACTCATTTTATGGTTTTGACTTAATTTTGAGGAAGAAGCACAAGTAAACTAGGTTTTGAGGTACAAGCAGCAAGAGACTTGCAATGAAGAAATTAAGGATTTACATGGTAATAATATTAATTACCCTAGGTAAATATCTATTCTATTACTGAATTTATTTCCTATTCTCTTGTTGCATGCTAGCTATTCATGAAACTTACAAGTCAAAATTGCCCATTCTATCTTCTTTTGCTTTATTTTATTTTTCTTTTTGGATGTTGCTAGTGCTGGTATTTTCTCTGTTGAAGTACTGTAATTGAGAAGACTTCATAAAACTGGAACATGTGAGATTTTCATTGCTGGTGCTAGCTTGTTTTAAGACTGGAATTCAAGTCAAATAATTGAAGTCCCTAAGTTGTGCTCCACCGCCAAATTCATATCACCCATTAATTTGGCTAACCCAGCTAATTGTATTTAATTTGGATAATAATTAATTTGCTCAACCATGCTCATTTTATCTTAGCTGGATCTTGTTTTTCTTCATTCTTTTCAATGTTACAAAAATACCAGTTATAATATGGAGGGTTCTACAGACTTGCACATTATTTTTCAACACTTGCAAAGAATAAGAAAATTCATATCCTCAACTCATTAATATCCGTAATATCTATGAAAACTTTAACCTAACTTGATATATCCAATTTGCTCGAGTTTAAAAAATAATTAATAAATTAAATTTATAATTTATAAAATATTAAAGGTTGAGTTGTATATAATTGTGTATAAAAGTAACCCATATATATATATCCATGAACACTCCTATATGCTAAAAAAACATTGATGATTGATATGTTTTTTATTTTGATAATGTTATAAAAGTGCATAAAATCATATTAAAAGTTTAATAGTAGGAAAAATATGTAAGAAAAAAATATATTAATTAGTATTATTAAATTATAGTTTATCCACGACTTAATTCCATCCTGGTTATTTATTTTTTAAGGCTGGTGCTATATAAATTCATTGTAAAAATTGCTATTCCCACTTCTTTTTTTTTTGTTAAATGACTATTATAACATGTTCATGTCATTATTAATGAAAATAAAATACATTAAGCTGGAATATAATAAATATTAATAAGGAAGTGGTGAGAATAATTAGTGATTCTAGCAATACCCATTTTTCAAATAGCAAGATCTTCTCTATACACAGAGCTTCTTTCTTCATTTGAAAGCAATATATTGTCCTCATAACTCGTATTTTTTCAATTTCATATGCACAATTTTCTAAATAAAAACTTTAGTGTTGTGTATAAATAGATAATTAAATCTATAACCGAGATTACATGAGAAACTATATATTTGCTATTTTTTTACGAATAAATTTTTTTTTTTGAATTAATGTTACAAATTTTAAGTTCAAAAACATATAAGGATATTGTAAAAATTCATACAACTAAAAGAAATAATATAAAATTTGAAAATTCTTGACCACCGTCGGGTTATACCTCACCCATCCCTATTCTATATTTATTGGGTGGGATGGTGGGGGAGTTTGGTTTTTTTTTTTTTTAATTAAGTTCGAAGTGGATTCCCATTTATGCATCGAATATTAAAAAATGGTTCCACACCAATTATCATCACGATTGAATTTTAGGTACGCGAATAATTATGCCATTCGCACTCAAATATTTTTGTAGTGTCTTTAGGAGGGATGTTGCTTCTGCTTTTTAAAAATGTATTTAAAAAAAAATTAAATTTACTTTTGTTAGTGCTTTTTATGGTTTTCATGTGCTACTATTGAAAATTAAAACAAAATTATTTTTAAATGAAAAGTACTTTTAAAAAGAACAATACACTAAAATATCAAGCACATGAATCATCTCAAACTAAGTGTATGTTTTGCACTGTTGTAGTTTCTGCTTTTTAAATTGTTTTTTTAAGTTAAATTCATGTATTTTATGTGTTTTTAGATAATTTTGATGTATCGAAATAAAAAATAAAAAAATTTGAAAAAAATAACATGTAAAAAATAATTTTTTAGATTTTTTTAATTAAAGTTTTTAAAAGAAATATTTCAATAAACCCCATGTAAAATTACAGTATATGACGCAGATCGCAACATATAAACAATCAAAGCCTAGCTTCACCTTTCGCCCTCTGTCTTAAACACCAAAATTCCAACAATGGATTATACCTTAAAAATAAAATTATCAGTAAAAAAGTACATGAACAAACGGCTCTGTCTTCAACTTGACTAAGAAATCAAGTTGAACATGGTGCCAAATTCTGGTTGGTTACAGTTTTACCCTGTTGAGTGTGGAGGCTGTAGAACAAGGGCAAAGCAGATAATCAAAACCCAAGTAGAAGGCAACCTTTTCAATAAATACAACCTATGTACAGTGTTGTGGGCGGGGACCAACCGTACTGTAATACTCTAGTCCCAGTCTTATCTTTTTCTCATCTCTTTATCCCTTTTCTTTTACATTTATGTCCCTTTTTTCATCTTCAAACTCCATGGAGTGACATTTTTTTAAGTTTTTTGCGATCTGGGCCACCCTCTCTTCAAGAAAACTTGGATTTGAAGAAGGGTCAGAAGGAGATTCAGTGCTTAGTGATGCTCGAGGGGAACCTTTTGTTGGCTACCTGACAGGCTTATACAGGACATTTCTTTTTTATCTTAATTGTGGTTAGGTGTGTGTGTGTGTATATATATATATATATAGTATTTTTTTTCTTTGCATAAACTCTTTTGGATCTATATGATATCTAATTTACCTCTCCGATCTGATTAAAAATTTATAAGATATCCACGATAAACTGAGAATTTTGTGGGGACTTTGACTCTGTTCTTCATGGAGAAGCTTTAAACCCTAATAACCATAAGCGTTTTCACCCTCATTTAACTACGAGGTAACCTTTCGATTTATCACTAGCCATATGAACTTTCTTATATATATATATATATATAAAAGGGCAGTAAGTGAAGAATACAAAGAGAGATGGAATGGAAGTTTTCCATATATAAAGAAGAAATCCGGTTGTACAAGTTATATTTTTTGAAATAATTGGACCATATGATCGGTCTAATGGCTTTTCTCTCTCTTTTTTTTTCTTTTTTTCTTTTTTTATTTCCATCCAAATTAATGTGTTTAATCCCCACTTTTTAATTACTTCTCATCTGTAGAAAATTGTTTTATAATTAACAACTAATTAATTGAAAGAATTTCATATTAATTAATTATCCATGCATTCTAACAATTTTATACATGCGATCGATACATTGAAAGGACCAGGCGCTCCAAATACTGTGCGAATTGATAAATAAGTGCAAACAGACTGGAAAGAGTATGAATTTATGGGAAGCAGAGACCACGCCTTTAAAGCCTCTAATGACCCACTTATCTACCTTTTCTTTCCTCATTTAAAAACTTCAAAGCTTGCAACTTAGGATATGGAGGAAGGAGAAGGTCATGGACCACTCATACATAGCTAGGGCAAGCACATAGTTTGGTACATTGTAAGCTTAAGGTCATGGACCACTCGTATATATATAGTTAAGGCAAGCACGTATTTTGGTACAATATAAACTTGTTTACAATTATTTTCAGAGGAAAAAGTTCTTGATCATTGTGTGATATGTGTATTCTTATTCATCTCTTCTCATGGAACATGTATAGCACTCGCTCTAATTTTATGAAAGTGAAAGTTTTTCGTTCATGTGAAATTAATTCTGTTTCGGTGTTCAAATAGCTTTGGAGATTATTTTTTTAGTATTAAAATAAATTAATTATTTGGAGATGATGAAATCTGAATTCACAACTTGATCTAAGGCTACAATCTCGCAAATGTAATGGGATTTTTATTTTTTTTGTACAATTTTATGGCCATGAGAATAATGAGATTGAATTAATCTCTCAAGCAATCTAATGCCTATAATAGAGAGAATTGATTAAAAAAAAATTACAATCTAATTATTTGAGGTTTTAATGTATAAGAGGAAGAGAAAAATGTATCAACCTCTTAATTTTAAAGCCATGATGAACAAAAAAACTGGCGTAAAAATTAAAGCATCCCTTTTTTATTTTTTATTTTTTTTAATTCAGTAAATTATGCATGAAGAACATGGTAAAAATTAAGATGGCTTGAGAGATGCTTATACATGGTAAAAAATTAGCCATGATCGATGAACAAAAAAAGGTAAATCTCAGAATCTTTTTAGCAAAAAAAAAGAAAAAAAGTATTGATCAGTGGAGAAAAAAAGCCATTTTTAATTTATACTAAGGAAAGATATTTTTGTTTAATTATCAACAGAATCTTAATTCTAAATACATGAGTTGTAGTCCAATTGAGTGAGTAGGTATGCTCTAGTTCAAAATAACTTGAATTTTGTGCTGAAATACCTTAAGGGATAATTAAAAAAAAAAAAAAAGTTATCTAAGATATTAGGGGCGGGGGGGCAGAGAAAGGAAAAAATAAATCAACATTAGTCATTTAATTTATATATAAAAATAAATAGTTTGTATATATATTGCTGCCTCAGTTGCAGACAAGACTGCTTATTGCTTCTCACCTATCCCCACACTCCATGTCATTGGGAACCTTTGACAAGGAATCTTGATTGGTTGGGGATCGCAACCCCAAATGACATGTATTGATTTTATATTATACGACGAGCTAGGTTAGAGGGAAAATCTACAGATAGATTAATATTTTTTTCAAAACGAGATAAGCATATGCTGTGCACCACAGCTAACATGCGATTAGCAAGCCCAGTTTCTGTAAAGAAAATCTGGTTAATGGGTTGAAAGGCTGTGAATATGCCGTTGAACTTGAAGATCGCAGGCACCTGTGACTTTGCCGGAGCTAAGAAAAGGAAGTAGACTAGTAGAGCATAGAGAAGATGGAACTTTCAAAAAAGGAAATTATAAGTCTATATCTGTATTTATTCTCTATGATCGTCTATTGAAATACTAGTTAAATAGTTTTATTTATGCTAGTTCTATATCAGTCTTGAAGAGAGAGAGATTTTAAAATAATTGTAGAGTTGTTATAGAGATTAATTCCTAAAATTATTATACATAATATTTAATTTTTTAAAATAAAAATAATTATGGATCCCAATTCGTACATCAACTTGTTGAACAAATTCTATGCTGGACTTAAAGGATCTTTGGCGCTTGAGTTAACTCAGTTGTATGATGAATGGAGCCATAGAAACTATATAGAGTATGTGTTTGGAGAATTTAAAATAGATGTAATGATCGAAGAAGAAGAAGAAGAAGAAGAAGAATATGCATTCAGAAATTTGAAAATTAGAACATGACTTAATGAATCATCGATATTTATATATAACCATGAACTACGCTAACTTGCATAGAGATGATAGTACAACAGGAAAAGTATTGCTATACCTGATTTAGTGATAATCATTTAGGTCAACAACTCTTAATGGTTGGTGGTTCACTATTAAATATAATGAGTGATATCTTGTAAGTCAGTCATTATGTATGAGCATCTCTAACTCTGTTTTATAGGCTCAATCATGACAAGAAAAGGTGAGATATTTAATGTGAAGTACTAATCGTACAAAGAGTAGATAGTTTATTCAATGTCAGAATATATCTGTCTAGGCTCGTGTCTTAAGATGTAACTATAGTCAGGATTTATATCTTTAGGTACGTCAATCCTTCTACCTAGTAGTGTTGCTTTATTACTATGTTCAGAATTTATGCCTTGGATATGTCAATCCTTCTATCTAGTAGTGTTGCTTTATTAGGTTATGTGGGCATCCTATAATCAATTTAGATACTACTACATCATGAGCAAGTTGATCAACTGAACTTCTTGAAAGTTATGCCACCTATCCTGAGTTAGTATGACATGATGTACTAGGAATCAAAGAAGGGTAAGTTGTACTCGAGCTTTGAATTCTTAGATATGTTTACTGACCCATTAAGTTTTTAAGATTATATATTTTTAAAATCTTATTTTATCTTATGTGTTATTTATCAACCTGATGATTAAGAGTGTAAATCTCAAACTTATAAAAATGTATACTTTTATGAATCTTTATCTATATTTTATAAGAAAAAATAAAGTAAATTTATAGAAAATGTAATTCTTGCATGGAAAAAAAAAAGAAAAAATAAGAATTGATAGCACCATGGGCACATCCAACTAAAGATATATGCTAAAAGACACACTTCTCCCAAAGTGGCCCCAACTATGTTTGATTTTCAATGTAATCATCAAGAAAGAAAAAAAAATCTCAACTAGGTTTCTTCATCCACCTACTAAAATTCAAAATAATTCCTCCATTAAACTCCCATCCAAAACCATTACAAATTTTAAGAAAATCATGAAGAAATTACTTTCTGGATGATCTTGATAACTAAAAGAAATCCAAACTATTTTTCAAACTTTACATCTAATATCTATTGATTGTTGATGCGTTTTTCAAACAACAAGGCTTCTCAATTGGATCTCTCGCATATTATAACTAATTCCTTAAACTGGATCGCCATTTAAAAATCATTACAAACTTAATTATGTTCAAAATAGTTATCTTATTGCATAAAAAATTATTATCCAGTATGGATGGGGATTCTCAATTGAGGGATTCTAATACAATTAATAAATTGGGTATTTGATTGAAGAAATTATTAGCTTGGAGATTCTGTTGATAATAGGTAGATGATTTGGTGGCTATTCTGAGATTTTTTCCAAAATTATAATTCATGTTCAGACTTCAAAGAGACTTGTCTTCTCTAACCTTCCTGCGATACATTAATTCTCAAGGAATTGAAATCTTTATTGAGCTCCTACAACTAAACTAAACCACCTTGCTCTGAAGATCTCCATGGGGGCTTAATTTCCTCCCACATCATGTCTGCTCATCTTCTTGATCCGTGTGTCATTTATCATTATCCAATATACATGTATCGAATAGTGTTCAAGATCACACCAACGATCTTGACATTGACAAACCACAACTTTCTGTCCAAAATTGTGGTTAAATCTGCTCCACAATTGGTGTTATACGTGTAAATTCAAAGCTCTCGTGAGCTAATGACATTATCACTTGAGAAATCCGCCAAGAACACATGCTTGATACATACTAAATCAAGTAGATGTTAACTATTCAAGTTCTCAAAAGCGTGTGCTTGATGTCTAGAATCTATGCAACCAAGGCATGAAAAACCCCACTAATCAAGATGAAATTATTATTACGGCACTTTAGAACTAGTTGCTCAACGATAATGCCTCTACTAATTAATTAGCCGTATCTTCGTATATACACTATATATATAGATGGTGGCAATGAATACATAGCTTTCACTTACATCTAGCTCCATCAAGAAACACCACGTCTCATCCTACAAAATTCCCTTTTAGACTCTCTCAGCACACTATATGGGGACAGAAGCTTCTAAAGATACATGAAGAATTAGCCGTAAGTTCATCACCAACCCACTTAAAGCATGACTCCAACCATTCATAATTCATTATAGGAGGAGAATATACAATCTCTTGGTTACCAAGTGGTTCGTGGTATCTAGCATGCTCTTTAAAGATACACGCATCACTAAACACTTTGCTTAATTTGCAGTAACATTTGACTAACAAATTAATGGAGAATGAGATCATTTACCCCCAAAGAAAGTGTAAGAAATTGAGAGAGACGAAAAGGGAATTGGAATCAGAGTTTCAACATCAACCAACAAACAAAAGCGGCACTCCACTAAGCAGGAGGAAGCAAGTTGCTATTGCATGTGGGGATTGGGGCCGGAGGTCACGAAAGTTAGAGCTACCATATGATTGCCCAGATGAATATTAATATTGGAGCAATATGATTCTGTAATAAGAAAACAAGTGGACAAAACACTACTTGACGAGTGGTTGCGAAAGGATTAAATAAAAAGGAAAAAAAGTCAAAAGGAAGTCACTGTTAACGAGAGAAGAACTTGGATAAGGCACAACATATTTTTGTGTACTGGGCACAGTGGTATGCAATATTGAGGCATCATCACTACAAGGACACCTAGAGAGAAAATTCTACGCCTTGGTTCCAATTTAATAATAACACTGCCGTTGGAAGTCAATTGTGGCTACTTTAGAAATGTAACAATGTATTGGAGTGTTGAAAGTGTTCATCCAATAATATAAAATTTAATGGGATCCGACAAGGAGTTTGTTGGATTTTGCTTAGGTTTATTTTTGAATTGATTTTTACTTTAAACATTAAATTAATATTTTTGTTGTGATTTTGAATGATTTTGATGTAGTGATATAATAATTAAATAAAAATCTAAACAAATATTATTTTAATACATTTTCAATTAAAAAACTTCATTATCTACCGCCGTACCAGAACATTATAGTAATGCGCGCGCGCGTGTGTGTGTGGGGCTTCTCAAGCTCAGATAGGAAGTGAATTACCAGACCCAGATGAGCATCATTCATTCTCTTAATTTGCATGTCTCCTCCATGATCAACACAGAGAGATGTAGTCTCAATATGCGATATTATTAGCCTAGGAAAAGAAAACAAAAACAAAAACCCAGAGGACACATCCAACCCAAGAAGCGTCGAAGTCTGGAAAAGAGGGTCTCTCTTCCTTTCTCTATTTTTTGATGGCCCGATTCTACCTGGCTGGTGAGCTTTACTGATATTGAGGAGTCAATTTTCAAGACATAATAGCCCACGAACTAAAGGATCTCTGGCTGTGTTAGGAATTGAAAAGGTCTATAGCTTTCTCTGGAAATGAAAATCCACCCAAACCTTGAAGTGGGGATTGACCATCAAGCCCAAAATCCACCCAAATCTGTATTTTAGCATTATAATAGCTGTTGTGGTTACTGTTTACAAAAAAAAAAAAAAAAACTTCTAATTGCAGCTTTAAAAGTTTTTAAAAATACATATTTTGTTGTGTTTGTTTAGCTAAAATTTCACATGAATAAAAAAAAATATTTTAGCTTTAAAAAACCAAAATTTAAAATATAAATATGTAAAAAATCCAGTGTGCAAAAACGGATTCTAAGTACATGCTATTGAGCTTGAGTGGGCAGAAAATACAAGTTGAGCCAAAAATAAGCATTTGATAATTTGAAAACTCAACATTGAAAACCTTGATTTTGATAAAGCCAAGATTTAATGTTCTTTCAAAACCATGCAAACCGAATTCAAAATCCCAAGCAGGGCCTAAGCTCATCATGTTCTCTCTGATATCTCGTGCAAATCACTTACAAAACAAAACCATTGCTTATCCCAACTAAAATTTACCCTAAATAATCTTCTAGCACAAGTACCACCACTACCCCCATGATGTTCTTTTTGCCTTCGTTTCGAATTTTTGGTATTTTGAGCAAGCAGACTAGAATCAGTCGAGCTCATGAACACAATGACGACAACCAAAACGATTATGCCACACAGCCTTCACGAGATTATTAGAATTCTGGCCGTTTCAGTCAGGGTTTTCAGGTCCCTTCATGGCCGTTTCAAAGAGTTCCTGTAAGTATATTTTTATAGCCAACAGAGACACGGAGATTTATCGACCAGAATGATCCAATAGTGAATTGAGGACGACATAGCAATGGCAATGTTCATGGATCTGTCATTATCTATTACGGCATCTATTTCATCAAACTAACTCGATCTATTCTCTACTGTCGCTCCCCAAACAACATAGATACCATCTAAAACCAAAATAGAAGAAACCTAATCCTACAGGCAACCATTAACTAGACTAACAAACTTAAGCCAATGACTTGGGATCGCATCAAAGATGGTAATAAATACCAAATGCATGGCTTACTGTGTGGCCGCAACTACTCTGGGACGGACGTCGAAGAGAGCTAGGCAATCAAGGTCCATGTGTTGGGGACAAGAAACAACTCCGCTTGCAACAAGCGGCGGTTAAGGAGAGATCTTAAACTTCAAACTCTTCGCCGCTTTTTCCCACTCTTAGCCTCACTCCCTCCTTTGGATGAGCTTCCAGTTTTCACCTTCACACTTCGCTGCACTTTCTCTGAATCTGTTGAGGTCTCTTCATCATCAATTTCTTTCACCTTAGATGAGCCAGGCTTCAACTTTCCAGCACCATTGACATCAGATTTGCCACCACTTTTTGAGGCTTTACCCTTGGCACTGGAGGATGAAACCTTTGGGGTCTCATGCTTGGACTTGGAAATTTTGGGAGTGCTTGTGCCATCCTCCTTCGACTTGCTAGTCTTGGATGTCAAAGGGTTGTCATTTTTTGATTTGCTGGCAGTTTTTGAAGCAAAGTCAGATTTACTTCCACTTTTAGGGGTATGATCCTTGGTTTTGCCACGATCATCTGATTTCTTAACTTTCGATTCATCTACAGATTTCCCACCAGTTTTACCGGCTTCCTTGGACTTTCCTCCTGATTTTGCAGCTGCAATTTTGGATTTGCTGGAGGAAGCTCCGCTGCCCCTATTGATTAAATATTTATTAGAAACCCAGCAAATGAAACTGGCATAGCTTCAGAAGAGTTATAACAAACCTCTTTGGGGAAGCATCCACCTTTCCTTGCTTAGATGACTTATCAGAACTTGTTTTCATTCTCTTCTTTAGGGGCCTGTTTAAAATCATAAAAAATGAAACCATATCAGGGGATATATTTCAGATCACACAAGCGCTGAGGCCTGTGCATTTGAAGAGCACAGTCTCTGTATTTCATATCATTTAAGGGTTACTCAGGTCACAAGGGGGAAACAATCAGAAGTTTAAAAACATAATGTAATTGTCAATTGAGAAGCCAATATACAACAATAAAGAGCACATACGCTTCAGAAGAGGTTTCAGGACTTGGGTGATCAGTTGCTTCTTCCTGTAAATGAAATGTTTTAGCACAAAATGACAAAATCTTGAAAATATAATAGGAGTCAAGCCAGGTAGCCACCCACCTCTTCTGACTCAGAGTCATCATCAATAAGCTCAAACCTTTGCCTTTTGAGGATTAAAATTTCTTCATCGCCATCGGTATATACAACCTACAAAAGTAAAAAGACATTTAACTCAGACAGAAAACCCTATCTTTTCTTCTTTCAATTAGTCAAAAACACAGAGACCTGTAAGTATTCATGTACTCACATGCAGAAGGTTATAAAATAAAATTAGTCCTTCCAGAAAAAAGACAAGACCCAAATAAAAGCAAGGACCCAAATTCTAAACCCATGTTAACTTATATTGACAATCAAGACCAGGCATCCTTAATAAAGGTCATACCTTATGCTTCTTCTTAATCGGGTCAAAAGATTCAATTTTACCCTCGTAAAATCTGCAAAATCACACAAGGAACATGAGAACTCTCTATGCATAGTGAAGAGTGCAATGTACTTGTGGCCGATGAGAGAAGGAAAATTAGGGCTAAATATGATAATTAAAATTTTATTCAACAATAAGGAGAGGCCCACAAGTGAGGTTGTTGAAGCCAAAGGGATGCCCATGATTGGAGAAAATTGCTTGGCACAAAAAATAACATTGGGTAGCCTGAACTTCAATTCAAATGCATTAAGATAAATGCTATAATATGAAGAAAAACAACCAGGTTGAAATAACGATCATATCACAATTTTGAAAGAATGGCTCTTAAGTACACACACGCACATATACACAAGTACCAGTTCAATAATAGTACAAACATCAGCCTTCAACAATAACTAATGAAAGCATTACTAAAAAATCAAGAAGAGGTGAGAACTCACTGGCGATCTTTTGGCCACCATACTTTAACCTTTGAACCAACCACATTTTCATCAAATTCTTTAATATCAGATCCCTGCCACAATTATCACTTAATTAGGAAATGATCCTAAAGAACAAGTCTCCAGGCCAAAGTAGCATACACAAAGGTATTTTAAATTCAGAGGCTACAGAACCCAAAAAAACAAACACATGTTATACGGCTGATATATGTATTTATTCAACCATACATTGTAATACTAGAAAGCAGAACGTTAAAGAATAATATAGGGGACAGGACAAGGAACATAGTGTGTGATTTAACATATAAAATAACCATTTGGAAGTATCGTGGAAATTTAACCAAAAAATTCCAATGTTTCCATTTGACAATTAGATGCTATAAAATTGTAAATTTGGTAAAAACAAAAACATTTTAAATGAGCATCACATCAGTACTGTCTATCTATGGTTCAGTAAGTAAACCACTCATACCTGATAAGCTACAAACTGAAATACCAAATAAGAATCAATTGTTGCAGATATGTATGACTGGAGGTATAAAGAACACATACTTTTTCATCACCACGCTTCCTCTTGGTACTTGTCACGGGGGTCTCCTCTAAGTGATGTTCCTCTTTTGCTGATTTTGCAGCTGACTTGGTTGAAGGGGTCTTTTCCTAAATAAATCATGATAACAACAACAAAAAACTTATTAATTAATGGACTTAGCAAATAAACAGTAAAATCACAAGTAATGGCAAAGAAAGCAAGTACTTTGTCATCATCTTTAGTTGAGCTTTTGGTCGCATGCTTTTCTGAAGCTGCTTTTCCACGACTCTGACGCTTCTTATCCTCAGATTGCTTTAAAGACAACCCATCATTGCTGCTACTTCCATCCACTTTTTTAGATGACTGCTTCAGCGGTTTTGCCTCCGATTCACCAGTGGTATTGCTTTCCTTCCTGGATGCATCCACCTTTTTAGATGACTGCTTTGACGGTTTCACCTCTGGTTCACCAGTGGTGTCACTTTCCCTCTTGGATGCGTCTAACTTTTTAGATGACTGCTTCGGTGGTTTTGCCTCTTGTTCACTAGCGGTGTCGCTTTCCTTCTTCGATGTGTCCACCTCTTTTGATGATTGCTTCAGCGATTTTGCCTCTGGTTCACTAGTGGTGTTGCTTTCCTTCTTGGATGCATCTGTCATCATTGGTGTCTTATCCTCACAGGAAGTCCCAGCAAATGCCTTCTTTCCAGAGTGTTTATGCGATTTTAATTCTGAATCACTTGTTCCATCGGATACCTTTTTTGGAACATCATCAGAAGAAGGTGCAGAATGTTTGTTCAAGCTCTCCTTTTTCTTTGATCGTCCACCCTTTTTGGAAACACTTTCATCAGGAGGGCTTTCGCCAACAGATGGGGAAGCAACAGGTACAGACTCACCCTCTGATGCCTTAGGTGAGGAGGGCTGAGTGACAGTTTCTTTTATATTCTCAGAAGATATTGCTTCTTCAACAGATTGATCTTTATGAGAACTGGGAATATCCTCGCCGTGAATTTTATCATCTGGCAATTCCTCAGCTTCCTTCTCAGGGACAGCAGGAAAACTCTCTGAAGGCTCCGTCAATTTCGTTGGAGACTTCTCAGCACTCTTCTTGCTTGTCTGCTCTGCCTCACTTTCTGTGTTTACTACCTTTTCAGCATCTGAAATGACAGGTTCACCATTACCTGGCATATCAATGCTTTTCAACTGATCAGTATGATTATCCTCCTGCTTCTTCAAGGAATAGGAATCTGCCAAGGAGTCATCTTCCCCAGTCTGAGCGACACCATTGCTCACAGCTGACTTTGGAGATTTTTCATTTGCAGGATCAGCTTGTATAGGAGTGGCCACTTCTGTTGTTTCCTCTTCATCAACCTGGAGAAAAACAAAAACCCAAAAATAAATATAAATTCAAAAAAAAAAAAAATTTAGAAGGGAAGGTGCCATGCCTGAGCAGCAGTAGCTGACAATGTCCCAGCTGGCTTGCTCTCTTCAGCCTGCAACAAGTCAAGGGCATGTTATGAGAAATCGAATTTGGACCATAAGAAAAAATATTGAGCCAGTAAACAACTGCCAGTATCAACCAAATACCACTTAGTCACCAGTTTCGATTAGATTCGATGCACAATAAACTGTTGACAAAAAAATCGGAATAAAAAACCAAAAAACTTCCAAATCAAATTTTTATTAGACCCAACATACACAAAGTCACAGATGGGCCTATTGCTTGAAGGATGCAATTCCGTACTAGCACAGCAGCAGTCAGGATGGAACCAATCTACTTGAGATCGTGGTTTTTCAGCAATAGCAATCTTAAATACAAGGCAATACACAAAACAAAAACTTTATGCCAGGCACTTATCAAAAGACTTCTCATCAACACTAATAGTAGGGGTTTGACTTATGTGATGCAACAATGAATATTGGGATATCTAAAATACTCGATAAATGATGTGCCAATTCAATCAATTCAAATTCAGTAATAAGGAATGAAGTGGCAAAAATCGGTTGAGAATCTTCATTGAATCATCTGTAGAAAATAAACAGCAATGCCACTAGATATATAAAATACAGCTTAATGACGGCAGCACAAGATACACCATTAAATGAGTGGTTAAATCAGCACCATAACTACAATGTTATCTTTAGCAGCACAACAAGCTTACCTTATTTTCATCACCAGCATGGACATCTTTCTGCTCAATGGAACCAGAGATTTCTTGGCACATTGAACCAACAATATCACTGTAGTCATCTAAAGATACACCCAAAGATTTCACAGCCTGTATCAAGTAAGGTTTAACCTTCGTAGCACAGGTTTCAAGTACTTTCTCTCCCAACTTTTGGGCAACAGGAAGAGCTTCCTGCAAAACAGTAAAAGCGGTTAGTTCATTCACGGAAACTGATGGAAATAAACAGAGTGCTTGTGCCATGAACTGATAAAGATAGTTCACCTCATCACCCTTTTTCACACTAGCTAAAAGGGGTGACAGTAATTCCACTGAGATATCTTCACTTTCTTCTAAGACAAGGGACATGATGGTCTCCATTGATGAAAGGACATTTTCCGGATGATAATCCCTGAAAAAAAGAATAAACCATCAATAGAAACAAATTAAAGACAAAACAGTCACCATTCAACAGACAATCATTTCCCGATTCATATAACATTACACAGCACACCAGCAATGTTCATTTGGAACTACACGCATAAAATAAAGGTATCAGCTCAATTAAGAAGCAAGAGCAGATAATATTATCAATACACGGGTTTGAGCCCATTACACATTCCATAGTGTAGCCATGGACCATGTTGGACTGGAAATTCATCACAAAATATAACATTAAGCATTACATATGTTGCCATTTTGCAGATTTAAATAAATCAAACAATTTACTCAAAAAACCCCCACATTACCTACATTACTACAGCAAGACCAAAAGTAATCCTTATATCAATGCCAAATGAATTCCAATGTGACCTCTAAAAATGCTACGTCACCCAAAGCCTCAAGGGCCAGCCAGCCACGATCATGCATATGAGACACAGAAGACAATCAAGCAAAAAGGGAGAAGCATATTTGAGCATAATATTTCTTGCAAAAAACATATAATCTTCAGGGTAATTTTCAGGGCACATA
>Ga0307517_10001668_pt1 | contig 36712 bp, 22 predicted proteins | sample 23_EM_MG_FD_194515 | JGI IMG/M metagenome (GOLD analysis project Ga0307517, IMG submission 194515) | Populus trichocarpa ectomycorrhiza microbial communities from riparian zone in the Pacific Northwest, United States - 23_EM | ecosystem: Host-associated > Plants > Roots > Unclassified | place...
CCCCCCCCCCCCCCCCCCCCCCCCCCCCCCCCCCCCCCCCCCCCCCCCCCCCCCCCCCCCCCCCCCCCCCCCCCCCCCCCCCCCCCCCCCCCCCCCCCCCCCCCCAGGACATTCCCCCGGCATGGCATCACATCTATTGGAACTCTTTTTCACACTGCAACACCCACCTCAGCACAATCACTAAATCCCCGCTAGTAACATCCATAGTCTTAACCTGTAAGCACCTTTACCGTCCCATCCTCTGGCCTAAGCTCCTCTCCCTAACCCGACACGCCCCCCGGCTTACCAGCTTCCCCATAGGCGACTTTTCTATCTAGATGCGCACGGTTCTAAACAGCCAACCGCCATGTCTTCATCATCGAGCGGGTGTTCCCAACAACGCCGGGGGTGCCGGGGGAAGTGCTGCGCGCGGGGGGGGAGCTCCATCACCCGCCGCCGCTAGTAACGAACGAGATGGCCAATATTCTCGTGAAGAAAGGGCTGCTGTTCGTGGAGGGTGAGGGGCACAGGGCGCAGAGGAGGCAGCTGCTGCCGGCTTTCTTGCACGCGCATATTCAGGGACCGGACCGGTTCCGGTTTTTGATCTAAGGAGGGCTGAAATCATAGAAAAAGTGGCGGGGGCGGTGCGCGGTTCTTGAAGCGGCGCTTGGGGTGGTGAGGAGGAGGGGTGGTGGTGGAGATGGGGAAGTGGTTCTCATTGGAAGCGCTGGATATAAGCAACTTTTTGCTCTGAATCCCGCGCTGGATGGTGCTTACATAAGCTGCAGTAGCTTTACCGAAGAAAATAAAGTGCGGCTCAAGGTTAGCGGGCGCAGACACTACAATTTTTAGCACGGGTCCATCCTGGACCGTGGCGATCCCATCCATGACGTTTCCCTCCCGTTCTGTGCAGTTCCTCCCGCTAAAGCAAGCCCGCGACATCGCGCACCCAGCGTCGACTGGAAGACGCGTGAACGCGCAAGTCATTGCCGTTAAAAAATCCACCCCAGCGAACTCCCTGGAAGACTCCTAAGCTAACTACATCCTCTCCGCTATTCTAAAATCGGGTACCTAGATAGGCTCGGACGGGTAGCCTAGCATATACTCCTCATTCCGGCACAGAAAAGCCATTCAATCCCGCTCTCGTGCCGAGATCCACACCGCATTCCCCTCCGGCCTACCGGCGGCCATCACATACAACCAGATCCCCCGCCTGGAATATCTCTCCCACATCATGTCTGAGGTGCTCCGCTTGTGCCCTCCTCTGTTCTCCTATCGATGTGACGCTGCGCGTGGCGGCTTAGGACGAGTTTGAATGGGGCGTTCGTGCTGAAGGGCACGTCCATCGTGCTCTCCTCTTTCGCGATAAGCAGAGGCACAGCACTGTGGAGCGCCAACGCTGAGGAGCTCTGGCCCGAGCGGTGGGCGGCCGCTGTCGAAAGTAATTATGGGTTTCTCACTACCCGGCTGGGCCTAGGGAGTGTATTGGGAATATGCTTGCCAAGGTGGGGTTTGGGTGTCTATTTGCAGCCGTGGCTGACAGGTTCCGGCTTAAGCAGGGCGGGAAGGGGGGAGGTACGGTAGTTAAGGCGGTGCTGACTGCGGAATCCCAGGGGTATGCCCGTTTCAGTTCGGGAAGGGGATTGGGTGTGAAATTTTCGTTCATTTCGTAAATGATAATTATCAAGGGGTAAAGGGTGGAAGGAGGGTGGAAGGAAGGGTGGAAGGAATACATGGAGTCATGTGCGGTCACTGGACGCTTTCTGCCCTGTCGTATGACTAGCGGTAGAATTTGTAATAGGGTATTATCGTAGAAGTGCTGGGACAACATTTTGCTATCGTAGATGCTAGAGAAATATAATAACTGAAGAAAACTATAAAAATATTTACTAAAGGAGAATCTGCGCGAGAACATAAATTATGATCTGTTGCCCACCCCAAAACGGGCGAACAAACCAAGAAACGAGATTCACCCCCCCCTCCTCTCTAAACCTCCTCATACAACTAGTAACCGACCCATCGTGATTATCGAATAAACCCCATGATATACTCCCAATAACCCAAGTCGGACCAATCCCAACAACCAACCCAACAAAAAACAAAAACTAGCAAGCACGTCCCCTCAAGGAGAGCGGAGGTAACCACCTCCGGAAGCCAAAGAATTCGCCTCTTGAAATAACTTAACTAAGTGAAAATCTCTGACGGCATTACTATGCGTGATGTATGATAGATGAGACTAACCCCCGACATGCTTTTGGAACCATAATATTATAAATTAAAGAATTGTGACAATAGACTGTGGACTGGAGGAAAGACTCCTCCAGTTCCTAGCACACAACTAGGGCACCGTAGGCCCTTCCTGCCTCCTGGTGAGTTGGGTGCAGGTTGTTATATGTAACCAGCGCGATGGCGAAGAGAATAGAGAGTTGGAGCCCGATGCCAGAAGGGGATATGTGGTGGCTTGGCTTTCTCTGACCCCGATGTCGCAAGTCTCCGCTCAGATCTCTTCCACGGCCCCGTCTACGATACCCCTCTCGAGCTCATCTGGGGGTTTCGTCCGTGACTAGTTCTGGAACCGCTCCACAGCCTCATCCATGGTTCCCTTCTTGGCCTTCTGGGCACTCCTTGCCTATCTAGAATATTCAGACATTCTGTTCTTCCGAGACGTATCCCAAATTCTGATACTGTTAGCTGGTCATTGTTCTTGATGGCTGGATCCGCACCGTTCTCGATGAGGAGCTGGACAATACTCGGGCGATCAAATTGAAAAGCAAGGTGAAGAGGGGTGTTGCCAAGGCAATTTTTCTTATTAACCCTTCTGCCACGCACCCTATGGGTTGATTTTGGGAAATTTTCCACCAAGCCCACAAACGTGGCCCTAAGGCGAGAAATGGTTGTATTGTGTAGCGATCTGTTGCCGTCTTGATCTTGGTGTAGTAATGACTGATTGCTTTGTGTCCTCTCCGCGGGACCCGACAGGACCTTTTCGACAAGGGGCATGAGCCCTAAACCGACTGCGATGTGCAATTTTGTCTGCTCCCCGGCCAAAGCCTGCATTCCCGGATCTCCGCACAGCCTAATCCACCGATTTCGTATGATGTCGCTGGTTTCAAAAAACTGATACTGCAACCAGTTACGAACAGAGTCGTCGTAAGGTTTGTCATCTGAAGCATTAATGCTCTGGTGGGCGTGGATCAGCCAGAATTCCGCTGCATATCCGAGAAATTCCCAATTAGACAGGGCTTGGTCTGGGCCTCTCAAGGCATCGTGAAGGTATTGGAAGCTCTTCCAGGAAACCGCAAGGTCTGCGTCGCTTTTTGAAAGCACACGGAGGCTGCCCTTCCTGCATTGATCGAAAAGGTAGTCCCTTGCGGTGCGATGGACCATGGATACGGTTGTGTTGGTAGCCCGCAGAAATCCCAGTGAAGGCAGGATATATCCCCTGAGTTCCACCTCAGATCTTGGCTTGAGCTTGGAGCCTGCCCCTGCGTGAGCGGTCGGCTGTTGAGCTGTTGCCGTTTCCTCTATGAATGCCAGGATATGGCCTAATTCGGTAAATGTAGGCGGACGCAGGGCAAGTGCTACACTCCAGATAATGTTCAGAACTGCACTTGAGTCTATCTGTGACGGGGGAATGTGTAACATCTTTTCATATTCGTCTTCGAGTTCTGGTGGGAGACGTGCTAGTAACATTTCATAACCGGGGCCCCGACAATGATCTATTAGATTGTTGACCACCAACGATGCCCAAAGGAAGAAGCCTTCTGAGCTCCCCAGAAGGGCCTCCTTTGCTTTCTCCCTCAGATGAGTATCCCACCCCAATGAATTCATTCTTTGCCTGATAAAAGTTTCCACATCTCCTTTGACAAGACCGCAGGCATCAAGATTAATCGTGATACATTGGTCGGGGAGTTCATGGGAGAGGGTGTTCGAAATGTAGGGCGCCTCCCGACTGCAGAAAAATATTTTGACCTTCTGGATCTTGATGAGCCCTAGAATTTTTCTGATCAACCGTTTGCATAACTCTCTCCCGAACCGATCTATGCCATCAATCAGGATGTATACAGAGTCTTGGTGGCATTGCTCGATTACGTCCTTTAGGACCTTCCATAGAGACGTGTGGTTGGTGAAAAATTTAGGCCCTTGATTTTTGAGTTCATCCTTGCAGTAACGGAAAAGGCTCCCATCTTGCTGCAGAATGCAGTACAGTAGGTCACTGGCTACTTTGGCAAGCATGGGTTCTGGCGGGTCGGCCTCGGCGGATCCCGAGGCGGCGGAGGCTCGGGGCGAGACGAAGTAGAAAACCAATTTAACAATTTTTTTAGAACAGTCGGGTCGACTAAGAAATTCGCTGGCAACACGCTTGGCCAACATAGTCTTTCCTGTTCCAGGGCCACCACAAAGCCAAAGGAACCTGGATCCCTTGCCCTCCCTCCACAGCATATACCTATCATCCTTGAAAATCCACGTTCCAGTGCCAGCCTCGGGCTGATCGTAGTCGTCGCCGAGGGTCTCTAGGTGAATATCGGGTGGTGACACCCACCAAGTAGTTTTCGTTATTAGGTCTTCAAAGGTTGCTATCCAAATTCTTAGCCATAAGTTTTAAAAGAGTACAAGGAAAGGCAGAATACCAGGAACAAGTTGAGGTACCGGTACCCCATGAATAAATGTGATGTTGATGTTATTGCTGTTGTTGTTGGCGGAGAAGTTCCCCGTGTTCAAACTTTGCATAAGGGCCGGAGCGAATGCTAGCAAACTGGTGCCCTATTAGCCAATGGGGACCCAGACAGGGAATAACAACGTGCCATACTCTACACTCATGCTTCTCGGGGCGTTCGCCTATGACTGGAGCTATTTTGTGGGCTTCGAAATTGGCGGGCTGAGGGGCGGGTGCAGGGACTATGCGATTGCAGCGGAGGAGGGGAATTCAATCATATTAATACTTTCACTGTGACACCCTCCAGTGAAACATTGTTGGTTCACAAAATTTACTGCGGTTCGGCGAACAGGAGAAACTTTGGCTGAGTGAAGAGCACTCTGGCTCCAAGTCCACTACTGCAAAAATTTGTGAGACTCGCTGTGCAACCAAGGACATCATGGAACAGTGGTGGCTAAGCGAGGAAGAAATGTAGGAAGCCAGACCACTGTACCGCGGGGTCAAATAACACGGATCCTATACATCAGAACCAAGTACCACAGCTTAAAATAGGTGAAAGTAGTTTCTTCGATAGCCACCAGACCCAAATGATACGGCCAATTTACTACCCCCACAGCAGCACACTTTCACTCGGGGAGTAAGGCAAAGAGTATTTTATTTTTAGTTGTTGAGGTTGCCCAAATTATTACTGCTGGTAGTAAGCTGGGTACTGGGTTGTGAGGTACAGGTATTCTGGTTATTTTGTCCCCAGCGGTACCTGTGCGTGAGGGTAAGTGATGGGAAAGGAGATCTTCAGCTTTCCGACCACCTTTTTCCTCATGTTAAATCTGAATCCTAATAGGCCGCCGCCACCCACAACCCCATGGTAGCGATTGGTCAAACGAGGGGCTTTTAGATCACATTTTACCCAAGGCTGATATTGGGCATTTGCAGGAGATAGTTGAAGTGGGACAATCTTGCGGGATTGCCCGTCGGGAAAGTTATCAGACGCAATTCAGTAACTTAGCAATCACAAACACAAGGCCCATAACTAAACCAAGAAATGGATTTTATTGAAACCAAGGATAAAAGATGTATTGTAAAGGCCATTATGAGATGTTTTAAAAATTTCTCATCAAACCAACTCCATAAATGAGTACTTTTAAATAGTGAGAGAGGCGGAGGCGAGTTGACCGATACGGTAGATGGCTGTTGGGTGGCGTTATGATGTATTGTGCTTTAAAAAAATTAACCCTGCAATCCAAAACCTGTACTAGTACAAGGCTGGCGACAAAAATCACCAGTAGATGAAGGTTTTCCACTGAACACAGCCATATTCACGGCTTTCCAACCACTGATCTAGTAAAGCAATCCAAACCAAATCATCCACATGTGATATAATTCCCTAGATTCTACTTCAACTTTACAATATTGCATTACAAAGCAGCTAGTGACTCTTAGAGATTTGGGAGCACTTGAGGAGATATTTGAAGGGATTTTGGACCATAATATGGATTTTTCATTATTTTTCAGCTTCGGGATGCATTAAATGAAGAGTGCGAAGTAGACCAGTTTGGGCTGTGCATGCCATCCTACCGGTGGTTTTTGTCGCCAGCCTCGTACAAGGCTGAAAGAAAGGTGTGCCGTGGCTAAGCTACTTGGGATGCCAAGCCTTCAGCCCATCTGCTATATGATATCATAAAATAAAGTATTGGGGTTTCGCTTGAAAGATTTATAATTGTGTTATGTATCAGTCGTGTAACAAAAGTCTTGACACCCCCTGACTGAGTGAGGACAAGAATGCCTCTGAATTTACCACTTTGTATGTCCTCCCTCAGCCTGAATTAATGATGAAGAACAGAAATTACGAGGTTCTGTTTCTCGTGATCGCATTTCTGCTTTGAGCACGGGGTTTGTGCCAGTGGAGTTGTTGCGGTGAAGCGAGTTGAATAATAAAATTTTACCAGGGTGCCAAGACCTTTGTTACACGACTGTATCATACCGTAAAAATGCTAGGGGAGATATTTTCGTAGACTCTAACAAATAGGGGAGCCTAAGTCATAAATTTGCTTGGGTAGAAAAATACCGAAGAACAAGCGGCAAGGGCCTATCCTGTCAGAAGCTTACCTTGATTTCTCTAAACTGCAATTTCAGCCAAATCAGACTCATGCTACATCATTTTCTGGGCACATCTCAATTGTAATTTTTCTGATTAACTACTTCCGTCAGTGGGCTTCTATCCAAATTCCGTAGCTTAGTATGGACCATTTGAGAACTTGATTTTTGCTTGATTCTACAAGGGTCAATTAGCTTCTAATTGCAGCTAAACTCATATGAACTAAAATACCAATCTTCAAGGTACTGAAACGATGATTTCCGGTCGGAGGAATGATAATTCCCAGACCGAGTTTCCGACCAACCAAGAAGAAACAAACAGGAAGAAATGATTGAATCCGAGGAAAAGAAATAAAGGAACCGAATGGGGCTATCACCGCTCACACAATCGGAGCCTTTAACCTTTCGTCGATAACAATCAAGAGAAAACCCAATGAACGGAACCTGTAGCTTATAGGACTAAAGAACGGTGGTGCAGATACAAAGGTTAGGTTCACACTTGTGTTTTTCCTGGCAAAGCCCACCACTCAAATCCCACGATCCATGAAAGTGCTTACAAATCATTCTCTGCCAGGGACTTCCCCGTTCCCCATTTAACTAAATAAAAACCTCTCCCGCCCGTGACTATAAAGAAAAGAACAATTTAGCTAAACCCCTAATAGAACAATTTGTGACTCCACAGTACCCATTCGCGAATTTTGTGTTTGTATTTTGAACTTTGTGCTGCGGATTCCGTTATGACTGAGCTTTGATGATTTTGATGTCTTTTGACGGGTCCTACGCCAGACCTACGATCAGTGTTCCGAACCGTCTGCGGGACCCAGTGGGACGGCAAGGATGATTCCAAGAAGACGGAACGGGACGTTACCAATAGCCGTGGTTCCGTATAGGGCAAATTGGTCAGGGGACCGCCCTGCCCCGCGGCTAGGCCTTTATTACTATAGTGAGACAAACGGGAAAGAAGCTGCTTAGGTAGACTGCAGGAGCGATGGCAGGATGGCCGGGATTGCGCGAGAGAGTATATTGGTATCTGTCATGAATGGACGAAACACAGGGCTATGCTAGGAGCGGAATCTCGTATGGCGGGTTGTCTGTGCACATTCGAGCCCCATACTGAATACTGCCAGGATCTCCCTGTGTTCGGTGCGTCCATTGTTAGATATCTTGGGTTGTTCGCTAAAGCTTAGTCATACGGTTGACTTGGTTGCCATCGGTTATGGGGCCCATTTGTCTTTGCGTCCTGTTTCGTTTCGCTTTTCTTCCCTTCTCTCCACTCAACAAGTTCTTTCTACACAGTAAACTAAAACCAACGAAACTCTTCTTAACGCGACTCTCATTTTGACCCCGAATCTCTCTCTTGTTTTCACCCTCAGCAAAGTTTTGCCCGCACTACCTCTACCCATCGAGCGGTCTGCAAGCACTTTATTCTGTCCACCGCTTGAAGTACTCGGCCAACCACGGATTATTTCCAACATCCATGCCAAGGACTTGTAGGGAGTATCAGAAGACGGTAGGGTGTAGGAAAGGACGGCAGGTATTAGAAACGATGGTCGGGAACATGTGGAAAAAAAGAATGATGGGGACCGTAGTGGACGGCCGGGGATGGCTGAGGACGGCCTGGGCTCCAGAAAACCACGAGTGATAAGTGGTGATGCTCTATCGCCGACAACAATAAACGACATGCCTGCAAGAGAAGTTTGGATAGATCAAATTTAATACTCTAAATATTGGGATGAGACAGAACCAATCATTCTGCTACTAGACTTATTTTCACTTTTAAATACTCCCATAAGTCTTAACTATAGTGATTGTAGTGATGCAGCAAAAAAACCAAAAAACTCATGCACTAAAAGTTAACTTGTATGATATGTATCCAGCAGCTCAGAAAATATTATTTATCAATCAGTGATCTCTGTAGCATATTTTAAATACAAGAAATGAAAATTTTGAGAAATATGCTTTTTATCTAGAATAGCTTTAGCTTTCAGGACACACATTAAACTCATAAGAATCGCAGAAACACAAGTGATTGTTGACCTATTTAGCTTTAAACATAACTGTTGCAAAATACTATTACAGTAAATGTCGGATTGGAACAACCCATTGCCAATTGGGCAAAGCTCAGGAGCACTGTGTGGAGGTCTTGGAGAAAGGTGCCCCTGGTTGCTCAGAGGTCATAGCTCATTAAGCACGGACCGGAGATCTATCGGTGCCAACGATCTCAAGCGACAAGGGCAGCGACATCTGCCCCACCGCCTCCGCCAGTGGAATCAGGCAACAAGGTTGATCGACGGAATAGCTCGTTTAGATGGTTTTGGTTTTCTTACTTCATTCTCTCGTATTGGTTAATGGTGGGTTGGAACAACCCAATGCCAATTGGGAAAGCCCATTGGACAGCGCTGGGAGCACGGGTTCGGCTGCAGGGAATGGCGGAAAAAAGTATATCCGGTTGCTGGGACAGTGCGGGGTCATAGCTCAGAAGGTATAGGTCCGTGGACCCCCTAGACATATCCCACAGCAGAATCCCGTGCCTACGACATCACTATCCTCTCTACACCTCGCGGTTATTAGTCCCTATACCACGCGTTCTTTAGTTCCTTACATCTCGCGTTCTTCATTTACCCTACACTATATTACTCCCAATAGCATATTTACACCAATCATGGCCCCTCGCAGAGCATCTACACGTGGAGGCAGTACTACACGAGCGAGCAGGAATAGAGCCACCGGTGGAATCCGAAAAAACACGCGTATCCGCCAGCAACCCAACCGCTATGGTCATTCCGCAGAGCAAGGCTCTACTCCACCCCGAAGCCAAGCAGCAAGCAATACCATGAGTGATAGCGATACAGCAGAACCAAGCATCCCAGAATATAGCCACTCTCCCAGCTTATCAACCAATACGCTTCAGCAAAGCCGGAGCCCTACCCATCAGAATAGCCCAGCCCGGCGGGATGAAGCACCAAATTCTCCAAGCCCACCGGACACCAGACCATCATCGCCAGCCACCGTGGAGGGCTCTTTCAATCTAAGCACAATGCGAGAACTACTCCGTTCGCATGAACAGGATATCGTCAACCGAGTAGTCCTACAGCTAAGCACCCATAACCTACCTCAACCAAGTAGCACAAACAGCAATCTCCCCTCCTCATTTCACGTCCACCCAGGCACGCAGCCATCTATCCTAAATTCAACTCACTCACGAATAGTTGAGTTAGAGAGCCAGCTGGCGCAGCTCCGGGCACAAAGGGAGCAACAAAATATAACCCACGAGCCAAACCTACTCGGTACGTCCAATCCCACCTATACCTTTACTAGCACACCATATGTGAGCGAGAGTGCATCTGGAATCGTCGAGTCAGTCGAAAGGCTATTTCCGGGGGTAGAGAGAACTACCCTACAGCAAATAATCGAAAACAGATTTAAGCCAACAAACATCTACCGCTTGCTAGCTAGTGAGAAAGAGAGAGCAGAAACACATCGGACGATCAACATTGGGGGTGTAGAGTTTGAGCAGGCGGAGAGAGAAGGAAAGGAGAGTGAATACCGCATGAGTATTTTTTTCAAAGCATGGGCTGTCTACTCCGGCATTCTCATCAAATTAGCACCTCAGGGGCTACAGGGTGACCTAGCTACAGCACTCTGCATCTATACAATGAACCTGTATGAGTTGTTAGAAAAGTATACCTGGGACGGGGTAAAGTCCTATCACTTTCAATTTCACCGCAAAAGAGTAGCGAGCGGAAAGAACATATACGAACCGAGGGAGTGGCAGCTGCTGGATAGTGAGCTAGTTGCTTCCAGATGCTTCGCACACCCTATCGTACGAGGATCATGGTCAAATCCCCAGAAACAGACCACCCATACGCCCCGGAGAGCATATGAGCGACCAATCCGCGAACCAGGCCCAGGACCTTCCTTTACCTATCCGGATTCAGCAGCAAGCTCATTTCCCTCCTCCGCTACCAGAAGAACAAACTACCATCAGTCGGCCATTTCGCACCCAGGAATGCCAGTAACCGGTGGAGGAGTCATCCCCAGTATAGCCCCCCCTTGCCGAAATTGGAACTATAGAGAATGCCGCTCTTCCCAATGTCGGTACCAGCATGCCTGTATTACCTGTGGCAGCGGCCACAAAGCATCACAGTGCCCCTCAGCCAACAACGCTCCACCTCAACCATTACGCAATGGGCCCCATGGACGTTAGCTACCTATTTTCCTGCATTCCATGTTTTCTCTGCTTTATACCTGTCACCCAGACTCCCCCTCTCTCCGGCTCCCTCTATATTATCTGTACATTACCTTTAAGCTTACTTGTAGACAAGCAACCCGTACCCTTACCCTTACCACGCATGAAGTACCACCAATGTATCCTTTACTCGAAAACTATCGTTTAATTAGCAGTGTTAGCAAACATGCCGCTCGCCCTAATACAGCCATTCACTACCCCCTGTTTGTGCCCCACCAGCTCAACCTGCCCCGCAGTCAGCTTAGTATTAAGGGATGGGACAGAGCAACTCTAGACTACCCAGATAGGGTAGTCATTACCGCAATACTTGGTATTTGTCGATACGGTGCAAGAATTGGCTACGAAGGACACCGCGAAACACCAACAATTTACCCAAACCTTCCAATAGCCCAAGCGGACGAACATCTTCTCAGTTCGGATATTGCAGTCGAGCTACGAAAGAACCGCTTCGCCATTTACCCTGATCCTTCGCAGCTTCCTAATCATTACACTGCATCCCCGCTGGGCTTAATTGACAAGTCAGATGGAAGTAAAAGAAGAATCCATCACCTCTCTTACCCGCCCTTAAGTGTTAGCTCCATAAACAGCGGAATCCCTGAGCACTATGGGACAATATCATACAGCACTGTCACGGAAGCGATAGAGGCAATCCAGGCGCTGGGAAAGGATTGCGTTTTAGTAAAACGCGACTTTGAAGCCGCATTCCGACATATACCTGTGTCCCCGGTTGATTCTCCACTTTTGGGATTTCAGTGGGAGAACACTTACTACTCCGAGCTCTTCCTCCCTTTCGGTCTTCGAACAGCTCCGTATTTATTCAATATTTTTGCTGAAGTATTCCATTGGATCCTGGAATCTGAGCTACAGAAGGAGAGTCTTCCAGTTACCATAATTCACTACTTAGACGACTTTCTTCTCGTATTGCCCCCCGGTTCAGACTTCGAGCGATACAGTACAAGATTTTCAACACTGTGTGCTGAAGTGGGACTGGCAATCAAAACCGCAAAGAATGAGGAAGGTAGCATCGCTAGTTTTGCTGGTATCGAATTCGATACAAGCAATATGGTTATCCGTCTTCCTCTCAAAAAACTTCAAAAAGCTCGAGGCCTAGTTCAAACAGCCATTGCCAAAAAATCCCTCTCGTTGCTAGAGCTGCAAAGGATAACAGGATACCTGAACTTTGTTTCCATTGTCGTACCGCTGGGCCATACCTTTCTACGCCGGCTATATAATATGGAGCTATACTTCCCAGCCGGGAGCAAGCATCAGAAGCGCCGCATGTCCGGCGAAGCCCATAAAGACCTAGTATGGTGGGATGAGGTTCTCGCTCAGGCTCCACAAAGATCTATCCACTCCCCAAAACGAGAAACTATCTCAACTTGGACCGATGCTGCGAGTACCAAAGGCTTAGGGGCCTTTTTTATCAGTAACTTACAACCTATCCCACAACCAGATATGGCATTCTCTATAGCTCTGCCACGAGACATTACCCGCAAAAAGGAACACATTAATACACAAGAAATGCGGGCAGTAGAACAGGCTCTCTTACATTGGGGATCGAGTTGGCATGGGAAAAGGGCCTTGTTACATACCGATAACCGAAGTGTTGCCTACGGCATAGCAAAAAGGACAATTCGCGGTGCATCAATGGAAGTCCTGCGGCGATGTTTACTCCTCGCAGCAGAATACGACTTAGAACTCGAAGCAGAATGGATATCGACAAATGCGAACGCGCTGGCAGATGCACTCTCGCGATTCGATTATGAGAAGATTACTGACCTTGCACCGCAGTTATTACAGGAAATATGCAGCCCCCAGAAACATGGGTGGAGAACATACAGCACTCGGGACTCTCACGTATCGCCGCCTATTATCTATGGAGAGGCCTCGCACCCTCAACCAGACGCAATTACGAAAGCCCTAGATCCCGTTTTGGGCTTTTCTGCAAGCTCTCCAACTTCCGCCACCACCACGGAGGATGCTTCCCAGCCAAAGTTACCTGGCTAATCGAGTGGTTGTGCTCTTTGGCCGGAACTGTCAAAGTCAAGACTATGAAGTTATATCTTTCCGGTCTTAAATCATATCATTTAGATCTTGGTATCGAGTATACTGCATTCAGTGACCCAAGACTGGAACGGACTATTCAAGGGATTAAGCGGGATCACAATGAACCCGAATGTAGAGTTCGCACACCACTTACTCGCCCTGCATTGCTCCGCATTCTCAGCCACCTCTCTGCCGCTAATTACGATCATATCGTACTGCATTCTGCCTTTACTCTAGCATTTGCAGGATTTTTGAGAGTTGGTGAATTCACATATCGAGAGACCGACATGCATTTAGGAGTATCATACTCCAAGTGGTATCTAACTAAACAGAGCATCAGAATGGCAGAGGACGAGACGTATATGGAATTAACACTCCCGGCATCTAAAACAGACCCATTTCGCAAGGGAATGACACTTACTATTGCAGCTAGCAGTGATATTGGATGTCCTGTCCAGGCTATGAAGCGTCTTCAGACAACTGACCACCACCGATCACCAGCCTCGCCACTATTTTGCATCGGCCGATACCAGCAACAAGCCTTCACCCGCCAACATGTTGTCAAAAGCCTCCAAGACTTGGCGATTACTGCGGGGCTTGAACAGGGAGCCTGGAACGGTCATAGTTTCCGGAGAGGCGCTGCTACCTGGGCAGCCGAGATGGGCATACCAGAAGGCGACATCCAAATACTGGGTAGATGGCGATCCGATGCCTATAAGGTATACATCGAGTACTCGAGGAATGACTGGATCTCACTATCCAAGCGCTTTCAGCATGGACTGCACAGAGGGCTCAGGTAATCCAACAGCCCAGCCTGCCTCATATCGGGCGAGAGACGTTACCTTCTTAACGGCAGGCTAGGACACAGTCCAGCGGCTGCCTCTAACTGGGATACTTCGGCGGTAACGATCTCCCAAGGCAAGGGCAGCGGTCACCTCACCAATTCCTCCTCAGTGGATCAAGCGGACCTAGATGCGAGCGAACAGCACACTTCTGTATTTCCTTTATCGTTATCAGTTTTACTTTTCTTTCTAAGCTTATTTCTTCTTGTTTAATATATCTCAAATGAATGGGTTCTGGCTTCGGGAAATTGGTTATCTTAATGTATTTCTTTGGCTTTGGAAAATTGGCACCTTATTTATATATAAAACATAGGTGGCTTGCACAATAGAATTTTTATCTAATCAAAGTAGTTTACACACGCAACCTGCAGAAAATGAATGTGAAACTATACTTTAATAAACATTTTTTAAAACTTTGGCCTCATACATTGAGACTAGTCATCTTGAATTAAGTTTTAGTACTTAAGAAGCAATATGAAAGTTTTTTTTTTTTGACTATGTAGTTATTATTTAAAGGTAGTCTTTGCACAAAAGTGCACTTATCTCATAATGGTTTTGGTTGGTTTCCTAGGTTGCAAGTCATTTTCCCAGTCTTAGCAAAAAAGTACAATAGTCAGGTTTCAGCTGGTACCGGCTCATTTGGAAAACACGTTTGGCTCTCTACCCGTTAAAGACGTCCTCTCCCTTGCTCATTAGTTTATGTATACGGCCCATGGTTCGCCTGGTCATAAGCCATGCGGATGACCAAATCGTGAGTTTGAAGTTCCTGAGTACACCAGCCAAAGAACTATAACAGAAGAGCACCACAGGACCCTCCCGGCAGTGTTCCGAACCATCTAGGGGCCCCACAGGGACGCCGGGGATAATGCCAAGAGGACGGGAGGGGACGGGTCCGCTAGCCGGGTCCTGTGTAGGGCAAATGACTCGGTGGGCTGCCGGGCTAGGCTGGGACCGCCGGGCCCTGCACGCTAGGCGCTTGTTAATATAGTGAGACAAGGAGAGAACTGGCTACTTAGGCGGACTACAGGGGAGATGGAAGGGCGGCCGGAATTGGGTGGGGGGCTATAGGGGGTATCAGAAGACGGTAGGGTGTGGGTAAGGACTAGGGGGGGGAACAGAGGGTAGGTGTTAGTAATGACGGCTGGGCACATGCGGGGAAAAATGAGGGGACGGCCGGGGATGGCAGGGGAGGGCTGGGGGCTGCAGGCAAACTATGAGTGATATATGGTGATGCAATGTAACTGAGTTAATGAGCAATGTGCCTGCGAGAAAAAGGTTAAATAGATCATCAAGTGCTCCGAGTATTAAGATAAGACTGTACGAATCATTTCGCTACGAGCTTTATTCCCCTTTTAAAATACTTCCATGAGTCTTTTGCTTTAACCATAGTCATAGTGATGATGTTTCAACAAAGTCAAAGAACTGACGCAACCTAAGTTGATTCGAAGCACGAGGCCTAGGATTCCCCAGAAGAGTTACCGGGAAACTAAATTGATCCTCTCGGATCCGGATATCTGCAACCAAGATGAGAACCTTCTGACCGCGATAGTGCTAGCGCCCTCTCCAGCAAGGATATGATTGCCTTGCGGATCCATGCGGGTGGTTTCTGAGTTTTAATTTGGCATGATGGCATAATAATCCCAGTAGTGGAGCATTGCCTGAGAGCAGAGATAGCGGAGATAGCGGAGGCACGGGGAGCGCTCACATGTATGAAGGAACACCAGAGTGTGGACATCAGGAACGTTCTAGGGCATGAACGGATGTATAGGGCATATGCGGAGACATAGGGCTATCACATGTATGAGCAGAGTTTTCACTACTTAAGGTGAACCGTAGCTAGCAACCTCCATATAGAGAATAGACAACACAACCTCTCCACCCGACAACACATCCGAGCATACGATTGTCGACGTACCTTCATCAGGTTACTAGCACACGATCGGTGACGAACCTCCATCATGGCAAACACTTTTGGCATTTTTATTTCTTAAAGATGTATTACATGCTTGATTATAAACTATGAGCGAGATCAAATCATGAACTTGAAGTTTCTGAGCATACCAGCCAAAGAGATGCGACAGAAAAACACCACAGGGCCCTACCTCTATCTACGAAGAAAATTTTCTTTCATGCTTTGGGGGATGTTCATCCACGGACTCGAAAAAAGGCGGACTACCACCGGCGGTCCGTCCTTACCTCCAAGACAGACGGACTGGACGGTTCGGGACACTGCTACTACCTTTCGTAGGGACTAATCCCTTAGGGCACCAAATCTGATGACAGTCTCCTGAATATACCATACTCTGGCATGCAACAAGGGGGTACTCCATCACCTCCGCCACTGCGAGCTGGGTAATAATCCAAAATACTTTATCTCACGAAGCCAGAATCCTTTCAGGGGCTATGATACTGGACATAGTATCAACATAACCAACCCAACGTGTTAGTGTCACAGAAAAATGCGTTCAAGAATTATGAAGACCGTTTATAGAGAGGTTCCCCTTTTCCTACAGCATAACTAGTGTATAGTAGTCCCTTCACTCTTCCCAATTAGTTGATATGCATTCTAACGGTATGAAGTGGAAGGAAATGTCGGCCCAAACTAACAACAGCAGATTACTGGCCGGCAGTGGTTTGGGTAGTGGCTTCGAGTTCTCTAGCTCCGGTCTCGCCAGCCTCTAATCTTATTTCTTCGCCCGCTTCCTCTGCCATGCTTCTCCGGGTCTGTTCTGCTGTCATGTGTAAAGCCTTCCACGACACCTCTATCAAACCTTTTGAATAGCCTTCTCCACAGACTCTTCGCACGCTTTCCCCAGGACAACACGCGCTTCTCCGACACCTGGCGCACCTCCGGCCCCAGCACGAACTCCTCCACGGGCTTCTCCGCGGGCTTCTCAACAGGGTCCTCAACAGGGTCCATCTCTGGCTCCCTAGTAGGCTCTGGCATAGGCTTCTTTATAAGCTCCCACGCAGACTCCTCGATAGTCCCTTCTCCACTCTTGGTCTCCTCAATGGACTTCCCTGAGATCTTCGTCTTTTGTAGAATAGCCAAACAGTCTCCCCTATTGAGTCTTTCCCCCAATTGTGGTGCTGTCACCTGCGCATTGTTCTTGATGGTCAGGTCCGCACCGCTCTCAGTTAGAAACCTTACAATCTTGGGGTAGTCGAATTGAAAGGCGAGGTGAAGGGGAGTGTTGCCATAGCGGTTTGTCTTGTTTATTTCCTCGCTATATGCTCTGTCCTCTTTGAACCTTTCCACCAGGCCAACCACCATGTGCCTATGGCCCGAAATAGCTGCTTCGTGTAGCGGGGTGTTGCCATCTTGATCTACCACTGTGAGGAGAGATGGTCCGCCCCCGGAAATCAGGTCCTTGTATGCTCCGGACATAAACTTGGCTGCTAGGTGTAAGGGTGACTGACCACCGTCAGCCGCCCCCGTAAAATCAAAAAGTGCCTTTTCTACTAGAGGCAGGAGCCCCAGATGAACTGCGATGTGTAGTGGTGTCTGCTCACCGGCCAAGAGCTCCATTTCCGGATCCCTGCAGAGCTCGATCCACGGCTTCCTTACGGCATCACTAGTTTCGAAGAATTGATACTGCAACCAGTTATGAGCTGAGTTGTCCGAGAATTGGTTTTTGGCGATCTGGATGCTCCGGCGGGCATGAATGAACCAGGATTCTGCTGCATATCGGAGAAATGGCCACTTGGCAGCAGCTCCCCATGGGTCCTTCCGTGCCACCTCACAGGGAGTCTCGTCTAACTCCGCTCCCTGGAGACCTTCTCCCGCGCCACTGCCCAGGGACCCATTACCCCGCCTCATGACATTCCCACTTGAGAACCACCCCGGGCTCCCAAGGGCATCCTGAAGGTACTGGAAGCACTCCCAGGAGAGTTTAAAGTCTAGCTCACTTTGAGACAGCGTGGGGAGGTCGCCATCCACCTTCTCGCCGCAAAGATATTCCACCGCAGTTTGATGGACAATAGACACAGTTGAAGAAGTAGCTCGGAGGAATCCCTGTGAGGACTGGACATAGTTCCTGATTTCCTCCTCGGCTCTCTGCCCGGTCCCCTCGCTTATCCTACCATTAGATTTGTGTCCTTCTACCCTCGCTCTTTCCCCCATACATGTCAAGATATACCCCAATTCGCCAAAGGTGAAAGGGCGCAAGGAGGACACTGCAAGCCGGATCATGTTCAGGAATTCTTGAGATTCTCCTCGTGACAGGAGACTTCGTAACATTTCTCCGTATACTGCTTCAAGCCCTAGTGGGAGTTTACCTAGAAATATTTCAAAATCAGGGCCCGGAGTAAGGCATATTAGATTTTCAATTGCCAAAGATGTGCAGAGGAAGGTAACTTCTGGGTTCGCCAGAAGACCTTCCATTGCTTGCGTCCTCTGCTGGTGATCCCAGTTTGTTGCATTCACTCTTCGCCTGATAAATGTTTCCACATCCCCCCTCACAGAACTGTTTGTATCAAGGCTGATTTTGGTGTACCCGAAGGGGTTACCAGTGATATTATTTGCAATGTATGGTACGTCCCGCGTGGAGAGAAAGATTTTGACGGTGGGGACTTCCATGAGCCCCAAAATCCTTCTGACTAAGTCTCTATGTAACCTCCCTTTGATCCCATCGAGGCCATCTATGAGAACGTATACTGGGGCCGTCTGGCAGGCTAGGATCGCTTCTCTGAGAACCTTCCATAGAGACAACGGGTTTGTGAAAAATGCATTCCCCCACCTTGCAAGTTCAGCCCTGCAGCCATCGAAAAGGTTCCCATCCTGCTGCAGAATGCCATACAGTAGGTCGCTAGCTACTTTGGCAAGCTTGCGTTGCGATAACTCAGCCTCATCAATGGATGTGCCGGCGGTGGGGGGTACGGGTGAGAGAAAGTTGAAAACCAATTTAACCCCACCAGGTTCTGTTCCCTTGAGCAATTCAGCAGCCACACGCTTGGCCAATGTAGTCTTTCCTGTTCCGATGCCACCACAAAGCCAGAGCAGTCTGGATTCCCTGCTGTCCCGCCACTTCCTATACCGGTCATCTTCGAATATCCATTCTCCCGTGCCAGCTTCGGGCAGATTCTCCTCGTTGCGGAGGTGAACTAAGTCAACCTCCGGTGGCAGCACCCTCCAGCCGTTGCCGGCTATGAGTTCTTCAAAGGTTTCTACGCGAATTCTTAACCAGGAGGTTAAAACAAAGACTAGAATTGAAAGACTGCCTACCAGGAACGTCTAAAGGTACTCGTATACCATAATTAGTTATGGTATTTCCATATACATTGTTGCTAAGATAAGTGCCTGAGTAGATCCTAGAGATGAAACTTTGGACGGCTATAGAATTGAATACTTCTGAACTAATGTCTTGTCAGCCTATCTAGACCATTAAAGGCAAATCGCCTAGTGTTCTACCTTGCAGTCTTATTCCCTTGTGGATCAGCCTGTGGTAGGCCTCGTAGATGGTGCCCCGCCAGATTTTGGGAGCCGGATGGTCTACCAACAGGACGCTCTGTCGGTCCCTCCATAATCCCCTGGGCCACCTCCTGAATATCAGCTGCCTCTTTTAGGATATGCGAACTATCTCCTCTCCCAAGACTCTTCGCCAATGCTGTGGCTGTCAACCCAGCATTGTTTCGGATGGTTATATCCGCACCATTTTTAGCAAGAAATTCGACTATATCTGGGTAATCAAATTGAATAGCCAGGTGAAGCGGGGTGTTGCCGTCATTGTTCTGCTTGTCGATTCCCTCCCAATACACGGTATTTCCTGCGAACTTTTCCACAAGGGCCTCGAGCATTGGTGAGTGGCCGAAGATAGCAGCTTGGTGGAGTGGTGTGTTGCCGTCTTCATCCGGATCCGTAAGGATCCATTGTGCGCCCTTAGAAATCAGGATCTTATATGCCCCAGATATGAACTTGGCCTCTAAGTGCAGTGGTGACTGAGTGCTGTTTGCTTCCTCGTTGAAACACAAGAGGGCCTCTTCTACCAGGGGCACAAGCCCCAGACATACTGCGATGTGCAGTGGTGTCTGCTCCCCAGCTAAAACCTCCATTCTGGGATCTCCGCAGAGTTCAATCCAGGGCTTTCGTATTGTGTCGCTGGTTTCAAAGAACCTATACTGAAACCAGTTATGAGTTGCCTCGTCATAGAATTTGTCCTTCGAAATCTCGATGCTCCGGCGGGCATGAATGGACCACGATTCTGCTGCATATCGGAGATAGTGATGCTCAGCGGCAGCTTCCTGTGCTCGTTTCCGCACAAGTTCCCATCCAGTCTCTCTCGGCTCCTCTTCCTTGTGCAGTCGCTCCGAACTTGAGTCTCCGGGTTTACCGTTATCCCCTCTGTCATCTCCTTGGGTTTCCCCTCCATCATCAAAGGCATCGTGAAGATATTGGAAGCACTCCCAGGAAATTATGAAATCTGGCCCACTTTTTGAATATACTGGGAGGTCGTCGTCGCGTACTTCGTCAAAAAGGTACTCGATTGCCGTATGATGGACAACGGATACAGTCCCGGCGACACTCCGGAGGAATCCCTGGCAAGACTGAATGGACTCCTCAATTTCCATCTCTGTTGGTTGACTTTCGGCATTTGCTCCTCCATGAGAGGACCACTGTTTGCTTCTTGCTTTCCCCTCTATGTGCGCTAGGATATAGCCCAATTCGCCAAATGTGAGTGGGCGCACAGCGAACGCCACACACCGGATCATGTCCAGAACTTTTCTCGATCCTCCACTATCTATAATGCGGCGCAGCATTTTCTGGTATACCCCTTCCAGCTTTGGCGGAAATTTCTCTAGAAAGATGTCAAAACCAGGGCCTGAGGGGTGGTAGGCTACATTTTTAATCGCTAATGATGCCCAGAGGAAATTGCCTTCTGCCTTCGTCAAAAGGGTTTCCCTTACTCTCTCCTTCAGGCCATCACCCCATCCCCCCAATGCGTTTACTCTGAGCTCGATAAAGGTTTTCACATCCTGTTCTACAAAACCGTTCCCATTAAGATTAATTTTCATATATCGAGAACGATTATTCGAAACTTTGGGTACGGCACGACTCGAGAGCAATAGTTTGACCTTGGGGATATCGGCAAGCCACAACATCCTTGTGATCAAGTCCTCGCATAAGGTCTCCTCCAGCCCATCTATGCCGTCGATGAGAATGAATATGGGATCGATATGACAGTCCTCGATCGCTTTTCCTAGAACCTTCCATAAAGAACTTGGGTTGGTGAAAAATCTGTCCCCTTGCCTTCCGAGTTCTTCCTTGCAGCCATCGAAAAGCCTCCCATCCTGTTGCAGAATGCCATACAATAAGTCACTGGCTATCTTAGCAAGTTTAGGTTGTTGTGCATCAGGATTATCAGTAGATATCTTCTCCGTAGGAAGCTCGGGTGAGACGAAGTGGAAAGCCAATTTGGCCCCTCCCAGATGGCGATTGGGACCTTGGAGAAGTTCGGCGGCAATCCTCTTGGCTAGCATAGTCTTTCCTGTCCCAGGACCACCGCAAAGCCAAAGAACCTTGGATTCGCTACTCTCCTGCCACTCCTTATATTCAACACTTTCAAAAATCCATTTTCCAGTGTCAGCCTCTGGAAGATTGTGCTCGTCGAGGAGGTGGTCGAGGTCAATTTCCGGTGGTGGCATCCCCCAGCCGTTGCTCGCGATCAGCTCTTCAAAGGTCGCTACCAAATTCTTAGCCACAAGTTCAACACAAAGATTGGCAATGAAAAGCTGCATACTAGGGACATATTTAGGTACTCGTATACCATAATTATTTATGATAGTTTTATCGAAACTCTTGATATTAGGTGTGAAGTGCCCGCCAACTGGACTGGGACCCGCTTCAAGTGTTTCCACACTAATACCAATTAGCTAGTTTAGACACCTAGGAAAAACAGTCAAGTGTCATACATTGTATCCATCTCCCCACAAATGTTCGTTCACGGTGACGTCTTCTAAGGCCGTTGAAAACTGGATGTGCAGATTACCGCCTGACCCTTTCTAGGCAGTAGACAATGGAAATATTCAAGTACAGGAGAGGAGCGGAGGGAAGAATATAATTCCGGGTAAAGAAATAGAAGCAGCCGTACAATAAGTACTGGATAGAGGATAGAGGATAAATGTGCGAGGAGTTGGAATTTCTCTAGCTCAAGTGGGGAGGAGGAAACTCTCAGCCCTTGGTCAAAGCAAAAGTAATATGTCAGCTGCGCCTTTCTTTGTGCCGCAGTTAACATGGTGGGATGGTGCCAAATGATCAAACCTTACGGCCAATCTGACATCGAATTTCTAAATTGGGAAAAGTCCCCTCCGACGTATCCCATCGGTTGTTGAGGCATTCAGCCTGGACTGGAATGTGTAGCACTTTTTTTAGGCAATATGGAGAAAATACAGGTGAAATTTCTTGTGCCCATCATTGCAATACTTGTACCAAGTGGTGCCGATTTTGTGGTAATATGAGCACTGCCGCCCACTTCCAGGGGGCAAGATATTTCCTACCGCAATTACAGAAGTGAGTTACTCGTAGCATCCCACACTTCAAGGAATAGGGCGACGGCGCCCCGTGCAGTAAAAGTTGGAAGTTGGAAGTCCCAAGCCTTTGGCTGCCATGCCCTAGGCAACGCCTGAGAAAAGCGGGGAATACGCAAGGAGACAAACTTCTTGCTGTGAAGGGGTTTTCTTCCCTCTCAAATACCGTAGTCTATTTGCCAGCTTCCAACTTCCAACTTTTATTCCTCGGCGGGGCGCCGCCACGGCCATGTCTCAGGTGCCTAACTGAAAGCAAAATTCCCGAGGGTAATAAGCAGCTACGCATTCCCCTTGCCGGACATCCCCGCAACCACACCACACTATCTATCACAATTCACATTGGCTCCATGCTTCCCGAGCTCCAGCCCTGATTGCCCGATCTTCCCCTCCTTTCCTCCTGTCACTACCGCACTTGGATTGGCATGGGATTAGTACTCCGGGTACCGTAAAAACTTGAAAATGTCGGTATGCAGCCAAAGCCACCGTGCAAGGATGGTTCCCACTCGCAGGATAAATCTGTGGCCAGGGCTCATTGTGCTGGCTGATTAGAGTGCGACAATCCGTGGTCCTGCATGCTGACTTTTTCAAGTTTTTACGGGTATTTTTGGTAGGGAGAATTGGTTGACGCGCCCTCCCGGGGAGTCCACAAGAACTTATGTTGCGCAGGAGTACAACTACGGTACTTGTATTCCATAATTGTTGATTTCACAAAAAGTCACGTAGGAAGTCGTTGTGCTTAGATTCAGATTTCCCACCAGTTGGTCTTGAACCGACCAATAAAACGACCATGGGGTTGTGGCGACTTTGGAAAAGCTTTCTCTACTCCAGCATACTGCTGTTTTCACCCTAACGCCGCAACTTTGGAAAACAGAGGTTGTTTTTTTGTTTTTTTGTTTTTATCACAGTTTTAAGTTCTCTACCTAGGGCACGACAAAACTGGGCGGGTGACGAACAGGGGCACTTTGGGAAAAGTGGATTCGTCAAAGTTAGGGTTACAAAAGATAACGCATAATTAATCCCTATTGGTCACCCGCCCAGTTTCGTCTTGCCCCTCGGTTTTCCGGGGTTGCTGCGACCAGAGTGAAAGGGGTGGTAGGTGCCGTTGGGAGAAGTTGTCGTACAGGTCCGAGACAGGGGTGGTTACACCCCGGAATGTCGAACCAGAACACAGGGATCAATGTTTTGTACGGAAGGGACCGCGCCTACTCGAGTAAGTTTGTAGGTTCCACAGGCGAGGTTTGCTGCCCTTCACCCCCTGTGCAACATACAAAACTTACTCCATATGGCGAATGGTATGCGCGCATCTAAGATCCAGTACGGTACGAAGTTCAGCTCCCAGGATCCGCCCGGTGTTCGACTTCTACTCGAGCAACAGTACAGCCCCCGGTAGAAAAAATCGGGAAACGGTGATCGGGCCTCTGGGGCTTTGATTGGAGGGTTCGGTGTGCTCGAGCCAATCGAGCAACCGTGTTTCTGACATTTAATTTCCACAATTCCCGATCTTTTCGACCGGAGGCTGTACTTGCTAGAGCCTTGCACTACTTGTGGTACAAGTACCCGTGTAGCAAAATGATCCCTGTCTTGTACTGTGCTCGAGTACAAGTACTAAAACTTTTCTTTTCCAAAAAAAAAGCTTTATATTTCGGGCTTTCTGTGCTACACAAAGCGTCTTCCCCACCTCCCATTGCACTTGTACGGAGGTCCTAAGTTTTGTACTTGTACAAGTATGTTCTATCATACATGTTTTAATTGCAAGGCACCATACAAACTAGGATTGCTGCCCTTGCCTCTTGTGGAACGTATTGTACTCGAGTACTGTAACTAGGGTTTTCCACCATAACAAACGCGTTTTGTGGCTTTTTTTTGTAAGGGCAGCAAAAGTCGGGCGCACCCCCAGAATAGGAAATAAACCTAGACATTTCGTGGCACCGCGCCCCAAATACCCCTAATACCGAGTACATGTGCCCTAGCGGTATGTACCGGAAAATGAAAATCTTCCCTCCACCCAGAGGTTTGGCGAAATTCGAGCAAGCTGAAATTATCGGCAGCCAAGAAGAAACATTAAAGACAGTTCCTCTTGTGCAGCTTCTGGTCGAAAAATAGGGAAACAGGGGATCGGGCTTCTGGGGTTTTGATTGGAGCGTACAGTGTGTTTCTAGCTTTTAAGTTCCGCATTTCCCGATTTTTACGACTAGAAAGTTCTCCTCCCCTGGGCGGTCTGAGACACTAAAATTCGTTGCTAGCACACTAAGCCCGTTTTGGGGCAATAATTGACAGGGGGGGATATTTAAACTGACTAGAATCGCTGAGTCAGTTGAGGTCTGAAAAAGACTATTTCCTGATCGGTTCGTAGCCGCCAAATCTGGCCTTAGCTTGCTGGCAACGAATTTTTGTGTTTTCGACCGCCCAAGGGACCGTTTTACGGAGGTACCGTACATGTAGAGTACGTGTACAGCTTCGACTATAAGTTTTGTACTCGAGTACTGTCACCGCCAGGGACATGGCGAAACTGGGCTGGCGGCGAACAGGGGTACTTCATGGGCAAAAATGTATCAGCTAAGGTTACAGTAGGCTTATAAAAATTACCGTACTGGTAATTAATCCCTGTTCGTCTCTCGCCCAGTTTCGTCATGCCCCCGGTGGTGATATTACTTGTTTCCATTCGAGAGGTAAAACAACAATATTCTGTGCTTCTGAAAATTGCGCAAGGGTGGAGTCTAAGACATTGGATGAAAAGCGCCTATCAGCCTCATAATACAAGTAACATGAAATCAATGTACCGGTAAAAGGCGGCGTGAGCTACCACACTTGCAGATTATTTTTTCGAAAATAACGAACCGGGCCGGGCTCCGCGTGCATAAGGACTTCCGGTAAGAGATATGAGTGGTGGTGCTTGGCTCCTAGAGAACCCAATCGATCTACTTTGATGCAACCTGGTTGCATCGAGTCGTTGAAATCGACCATTCAAATCTCAGAGTCCTAGCCCGGCCCCGCTCGTTAATTTCGGGAACATAGGGTATTATTCGGTGAGTTCAGCAATCTCAGCCCGTGCTCACATTCACTCCCAATGGTGCGATTTCTTGAGTGCATTGAATTGCTTTGTTTCACCTCTCTCAGGGATACAAACTCCGAACACTTGCTCGTACACTTGCCTATCTCAAGGTAGGTGAGAGAAGCACAGTGGGTCACCTCACAAACCCGAAACTCCCGCTATGCACCTCAGATACCAGGACGGGACAAGTAAGGATCCAGAGAGCCCCGAGCAGACACGATTCTCCAAAAAAGGCAGGATATTCTAAAAGAGAGCCCCCTCTCGAGGAGCGATCCTCACAAGGTGTGCTGGAGACAAGGCTGGGCGAGCGGAGATACCGTAAAAAATCACGAAAGGCACTGAGCCCGGGCCAGGATGTTTTAATTCCGGCTAGGTTGTTTGGCACGCCGTGATTTGAGATAGCCGTATTTTGAAATGATTTGCAAATACCCCTCGGCCGAATGCAAAATTGATTTTTAAAATTTCGACCCCATGATTTGGGGTTAACACTATTGGTCTGAATAAAGGGTTAGTGCATATCAACAACAACCAGCAAAGTGGGCTTATGGTCGAGCAAGAATGTTGGAACTTTGAAAGTTAGAAATTATTTATGTGAACATTCTCTTTATGCCAACTGCGCTCTTTATGGTAGCAGAATAATGTACAGTCGTGTAACAAAAGTCTTGGCACCCTCACACTGCGTGATGGGACAAGAATGCCTCAAATATACCCTGTATGTCCCTCTCAGCCTGAATTAATGATGAAGAATTGAAATTACAAGGTTCCGTTTCTTGCTATTGTATTTCTGCTTTGAACACCATCAGTGGTGGTTGAGATGAAGCAAGTTGTACGATAAAATTTAAATAGGGTGCCAAAACTTTTGTTACACGACTGTACAATGTTTGATAGCTTGGATATCCTATTTAACTTCGTTCATATTTATCCCCTGCAGTGTTGGTAGTGCCGAATTTACCTACGTCACTGTAAAATCCGAGCTAAAAAACAAGCTTCCCACTTTTCTTGATATGTCAATCGAGTGATATCAAAAACATTTTAGATCAAGTTATGATGCAGATCTTTTTCCATCACCAGGAGCACCAAACCTGATATGAGAGTGATGTTAGCCGTAGCTGTGAGGCAATGCACCTGTTGATATTTACAAGTACTAATCAACACCCGGGGTCATGTTATAGCTTTATACCTCTATAAGATTGAATCAACCAATCAAAAAATGTCTGGCCCTGAGTTAGCAAACATATACTACAATCCTCAGCATGTGTAGCCCACCCCGGATTGGAGCGATCCTATCCACGACGTTTCCTTCTCGTTCCATGCAGTTTCTCCCACTAAAGAAAAACCCTCGACATCGGGCACGCAGCGTCGACCTGTGTTAGCGGCTAGTCCGGCTAGGCTCAGGTCCAGGCAGGCTGACCTAGGTTTTTTTGGTGGGGAGCCGGGCCGGACTGTGGGCTACAGTCCGGGTTTGAGGGCTTATCTGACCGGACCTTGCGGGATTCCAGATGTTGAATTTCTGATTATTGTCTGAGTCTTCCATTGTCCTCAAACAACGGCTTTGTCTAAAGCATTTCTTTCCTATATCATTGCGCTCTATTGGGTTGCATCTTTTGTAGTGGTGAGACATCATCAGTTGGGTCTTGATTACTGAGCAGCTATTTTTGTATCAGCTAGGCTTTATTGCGCTCTCCAGGTTTGGAGGCGTACACTCAGTTGAAACACATCATGATGATGCGTTCGGGGCTGAAGACAGGAAACCGGTTACTTTTCATGACGGATGAGGTCACTTACATTCCCTATATATGTTTGGCCTTTTGGCCCTTCTCTTTGGATAATAAGTAAGAATGATACGGCGAGCAGAAGTTGTGCAAATTCTTTACAGTTCCGCGTTCATATATTGAGGCACAATTACAACACCAGATATCTGTAGTCCTTCGAGTGATAAGATGTGATTGTGAAAAAAAACGCCAGGATTGAGGCCTGTTGGAAACCACTACATGCTACTAGGCATGCTTTCATCATAATTCCCTTGTTGTTCGGATAGCTCCTAGGAACACGCTTTGGCTTCGGACATGTTTTTGTGTTTCGGGTGGGCATTTCGAATGCAGGAGTGCCCGAGAGTTTTGGAACCCTGCAGCCGCCGGGGGAGCTGTGAGAAAAGCGGGAATGCAAGGCCAGTGTGAAAGAGCCGGACACCTGAATGCCATATCCCTGGAGACTATGGATAGCGGGAGTTTGTCTTTCTTTTGCTAGCCCTAGAGTGAGAAAAGGGAAGGGAAGACTTACATAGAATAGTATAGGCATGTGTGGTGGTCCATGGGATAGGAGGATGTTGTGTTGTGGTTGTATCTACTCCTGTCTTTACCGTTAGCTAGTTAGTGCTGTTGAGAGAGTTTTCGTTGAATGAGGAGAACTTCCCCGCTCCTGAGTTGTGCGATCGTTTGCGAGAGAGCCTAGCTTTTCGCAGTCGCCATTTCGCTTCCTTGTTTCCACCGTCGATCAATATCTAAAAAGGCCACAAAGATTTTTAGAAATCTTCAGATACCTGCGAGCATCTTCAAATATCTGCAGATGTCAGCCACCAGTTACCAAAATATTGACTAATCATATGGGATATACCGAAAGCCTACCGGTACAGCCAGGCACCCATGAAACCTACAGGCTGCCAGAAAGCCCCGCCTACAAAGCCCAGGTCAGTCTCACTTTGGCCTGGCCTGGCAGGACTGTAAGCTGGCAGGGTATCTGCAGCCCGACCTGGCCGCCTGCGAACACTGGCGTCGACTATACAATGTGTGGCCGCGCAAATAGTTGCTGAAATATACTTTAGCCACCTTCCCGAAAGACTCTGAAGCTAAAGACATCCTCTCTAGAATGCTGAAATTGAACACCTACACAGTCTTAGACGAGGAGTTTAGCATGCGGGACCAAGTCATGACCTTTCCAGCCGCAGTGCATGAAAACATCATCTTGTTAACAACTCTGTCCATACCCCCATATGCTAGCCAGAGAACCGACACGTCCAATCCCACCTCCCTCTAGAAATCCATGCCGCGTTCCCCTCCGGCCGCCGACAGTAGTCGTATGCCTAGACCTCCAGCCCGAAATTGACAATGTAGGGAAATGAGGGTCGCACGGAAGCACCCAATAGACTAAGAGATTTCGCCTGGAACTTAGGCACTTTGGAGGAAGGATATGGAACATAAGTTTTCCGCCTGTAATACTTCGTTCATTCGCTCTCGCTTTCAACTCTGCTATTATTCTCTTAACTAAGTTAACTAAAATCAAACTATCTTTAGAGACAGGTGTATAAATACAACATAACATGACTTCCTGATCCTCCCAAGGATCACCACACCTATCTCCCTGTTTGCTACATGTCCCTATTTCACCATACACTCCCGTGATAACAAAGAAAAGAACGTTGCGGATAAACACTTTTATAGAACATTCTCCAGTATCCGCTCCGTCTGCATATCTCCTGAACTATCCTTCCCACTCCCGTAACAAACCCAAGCATATCCGTCTAACAACAGAAATATGTCTCACGACACATCCGAGATGCTTCACCTGATCCTCCAGTTTGTGTGACTTTGCTCGTGACGGCTGAGGATACAAGTTTGAATGAGACGTGCATTCCGAAGGGCACGTCAGGCCTCCTTCTTGTTGATCGAAACGGTTGTCTTTCTTTATGCGCACTTTGGATGCTCTTATGTTGGAGGATGTCTTGATCTTTATTCCATCTTTGCACTTACGGGGATATAGGCACCCCCGAATGCATAAATCAGAAAACCTTCTGTGTTCCTTCTTCTATTCTCATCCTCACTTCCATCAGGATACCAACTGCAGCTCTCCTTCTTCTCTCTAGCCTCACCTAACCCCCCCCCCCTTTCCTTCTCTTCATCCTGCTTTCTTTCCTTCCTTTGCAACTCCCACTTCCTTCCTTCTCCAACTTCGATACTACCCTTATTTATCCTTTATGCGAGAGATAACAAATTCCACATATATGGTCGTCATGATTCTTCTTAATGTGCCAAGGCCACGCTGTTCATCACATCACTAAGGGCCGGTAATTCTGAATTGTCCTCTCCCCATTTAGAACAAACAGAAGTGTAGTGCTGTGTGCCGACCTTGAATAGTACAGACCTAAGGAGTGCACAAGTGGAGAGGATAGGGTGGTAGTTATCGAGAGTAACTATGGGTTTCAGATATACCTAGTGGGGCCTAGGGGTGTATTAAGAATGAGTTTTCTGGGGCCAGGTGCAGGTGTCTCCCTGCGGTCACAATATGGGGGTTCGAGTTTGAAGAGTATATGGAGAGTAAAATGGCTATTTAGGTGGGGCTTACGGAGGAACCCCAGCGAGGTATACCCATTGCGATTAGGGAGGCGGTTTGAGAGTGAACATTTTGTTTATTTCGCGAATATTATATATTATCAAGGGGTGAAGGAAGGATGGAATCATAGAAGAAATAGGTGGAATCATGTGTGGTCACTCGGATCTTTCTACGTTATCAAATCACTAGTAGTAAGGCAATCGTAGAAAACCTCTGAGTCGCATCACTATACTCGGATAAACTGGGGGAAATGCTGTCGCAGAAGGGCAATACAACCAGAACGGCGTTTCAATAGGCACTGTGGAAGTAAAACCAAGGGTTAAAACTCAAAAAAAATCATCAAACTTGTAAAACTAGCTCAAGGAAGAAAGATAGCCATGATACACCTCCAGTCTTAAAACAGCGAATAGGCCAATGCAAGAGAGTCGCCCCCTGCAGCACCCTTGCACAGCTAATGGCCAACCCGACATAGAAATCTGATGGACTTGCAATATACCACCCATTGGCCAAGTCTGGCAAACAGGGAGACTAGACTGGGCTAGCTGGTCCGGTCGAAGTCAAGTCTAGTCTAATGGTGGAAATTAGACCGACTGGACAGTCAGGATTATCGAAACTGACTTGACTAGGACCAGTCCGACCAGGCCCACCAAGCAATAGGATATGCTATTTTTATTACAATATGTTACGTTCAAATAAAGCTTTTCTTAATTAAACTTATTGTTTCCATGGATTATAGGGTAGAGATAGTGCCTCGCTTAGATTAGGGGTGGCGAAAATCGGTTCCTAACTTAAGTATCGAACTTTTCTTGGTGCACTAAGTGAGTGATATTACATGACCAGACACCACAATACCTGTATTCAATGCAACTTATTCATTGGGTAATCGTATTTCCACCACATGCTATCCTCTCCAGGATGCTCTATCAACTCATATTGAGGGGCTGTTGATTTATAATATGACAAGCGACTGTAAGATTCTACTATGACTACTTCTATTCTTAGTCAGTGTTAACTTGGGTGCTATTCAGACTCTCATGCGATCTTCTATAAAGACTGGCCTGGGACCAGTCCAAACCAGACCGAACCACCCGAGTTAGTTGGGTCTGGTCATCGGCATCAACTAGGACTGACTAGCCTGGTCCTGCTTCTAAGACACTAGTAGGACTATTCGGAACCCTGCTAACAAACCTTCACTTCCAAATAAAAAAAACAAAACAAGCAAACACAACCCCTCAAAACAATGAGAAAGTAATTGCCTGCGAGAGCCACCCCTTAGGGTCGAACAATTCTCCACTTAAAATAACCTAACCAAGTAAAAATCCTTCCCTGAACAAAGAATACGTAATACGTAATGAATGAGGGCAACGCAGGACACATGGTTGCGACGCTAACATTAACTAAAGAAGTATAAGGACAGGTGGTTGGGTTAGGAAAGGCCTCCCTGGTTCCTACTATATAAGCAGAATAGAGTAGCTTCTTCTTCCCTCCTGGTGAACTGCTTATGGATTTTTACAGAAAGCCTGATGGGGAAGAAAAAGGCCGCCCAAATGCATAACAGCAGGTCACACTCCAGCCATGGTTTCATGGGGGCTTCTTATTCTTTGGCTCCGATGTTGCTGGTCTCAGCTCCTATTTCTTCTCCAGCCCTCTCTGCCACACCTCTCCTCGGCCCTTCCCAGGATGTCTAGGGAAGTGCCCCTAACGGGCCAGTTAGCTGGTAGGCGGCCTATAGGTCTTAGGCCCGGCGAGAAGAGACCACTCCGGAAGATAGCCTGGGTCGATGTAGGCCTAGGAAAGCCTATCAGCCCTGATAGGGGCCTATAGGCCCGTAGATTAGCATTGAGAACAGGTCGCTTTAAGGGTATCCCAGCCCCCTCCCGTCTTTCATGTTTTCCGCCATTGATTCTTCTCTTTGCCTTCAAACTGTCGGTTCTTAATTAACCACAGCACAAGTGATACTCGAACAACTCAGTAAAGTCTTAAAAACATACTTCCGGGGCCCCAGCACAGTCCTATCCTAGCATCACTCTCTCCTATTTTGCATCTCCAACAAGAATTACGTTAAATCACCAAGTTAAGAAAATACAATTGTTGTATTCTTAATGTTATTTTGTAGACTATTTGCAGTAATTGTGAAACATTTGCCGTGATTTTGCTGTTGACTCGGAGTGGCTGCTAGCTATGAGTGGATAGGCCGGGCTAGGCTATAAATGCCAGGCCGGCCTATCAGGCAGCCGGGAAGAAGCCTATATGGCCTATAGGCGGGCCCGGCCAGGTTCAGGTTTAACAAGGCCTACAGGCTTGGGCTAGGCTAGATCCGAGAGAATTTCGACAGGACGGCCCGGCTTCACTGAAGCTTAGCCTACCTGCCCTGTTGGGAACACTGTTCCGTCTTTCCTTTTTCTGTCTCTGATTTTCGCCCACACTGTCTCTATAAGAGACCGTATTGTTCCTGTTTCTTTTCGGATATCGCGCTCTCTTATCATTGTCTTTCTTTCACTGGTTAGATACAAATCTATTCATTTCGCGCGTTCTGTTGCTCCCATACCGAAGTGAATATATCGATAGCCCATAATTCACTACCTGAAAATTGTCAATTTCCTCAGCCAACGTCTTAGCAGGATGTGCCATATCCACTATACTCCTCTCCGGCCACACCCGTTTCAACACAATCACCAAATTCACACTACTCACCTCCCTAGCCATGGCTTGTATGCTCCTCTGCCGTCTCACCTTCTGGCCTAAGCCCTTGCTAACCTGATACGTCCCGCGGTCTCCAAACCCACCTTCTCCATGGGCAAATTCGCCATAGCCCCAAAAAGAAATGCGGCCAGGGGTTCCGCAAACAATCTAGATGCTTGCCTTTCCGGACCACCTACCGCCACTCCACCGGGATCCTCAATACGAGCGGATGCCCCAAGAACGCCGGTGGTGCGGCCAGTGTTCCCAAGCGTCCAGTCCGTCCGTCTTTTGCCTAGGACAGGACGGACGCCAAATTTGCGGCCCTTGGACGAGACGGACGCCAAATTGTAGTCCGTCCTAACCCATGCCCGGGACGGACGGCCGGGCCCTACAGGTGTCTCAGTTGAACAGCTATTTTTAAATTTCCGAGCCGGGAGTCTGTGCTTGAAGAAACGAAACATCTTTATTACAACGCTATCATCATATCCGAGCACCAAGTACCAAATTTTCTCATCAATCAACCAAGCTGTGCACTCATATCCGATCCCAGTTCTGGGCACCCGGAACCTGCCCTAGTTCCCCGCCTAATATTACAGCTCTGCCCTCCCAATCCCCAAGCATATTTTCTTCTCTTATCGATTGTATGAAGCAACAGCTAAGCGGATAGAGCAATCACACATTATGAATACCGTAAAAACTCCTGTTGTTTGCTATCTCCGAATCTACTGCCTAGAAGTCTTCAAAAGGGCTAGTGCTTTCCTATGCGGGATAAGATCAGCCATCAGGAGGTTATTAAATCTCATTAACCGACACATGCAATTCTATTAACCTGTCAAACTAAACCTATCAGAAGCTGACGGAGATAGCGAATCGAAAGCATTTTTACGGTATATTCATGAAATACCTGTGGGTGACTGCTGTCCTCACTCAGGACGGCTGGCAACGGCGGGTACTGAAAAGGACAAACAGGTACAAGCGGAGGTTCCCTCTGAAAGGAAAATACTTCTCTTGCCGAAGTAAATGATCGAATCTCGGGAAATCGTGGAGAGAAAATAAAACAAAACAGAAGACCGGTAGAGGCTATCGCCGCACACACTATCGGGATTCACCAAGCTCGTAGATGGAATCGGTAAGTTCACGAAGAAAGATCACGGTACGAAAAGTCCTCACTCGATGAGGTGGTTGTTTTTCTCAGACGTCTCTCTCTTACAGTCTGCGTGATAGCTACAAGCCCCAAGAACCCTACCCTAAGCTCCGGCTTCGTGACAACCGTTCCAGCCAAGCCATCCCCCACTACCTGCGCTATAAAACTATAAAAGTACATAGAAAGAAATAAAAACAATTTAGAGTATAAGAAACCCGGTATTCGCCCCACAGTACCTACAGGTGACGCCCGTCAATTCCAAAGACGGCCAGGCCCTACCGGAACTTACCATTTCCAGAAAGACCGCAGGGCCCGACCGTCAACCTACAGTCCTGCAGTTAATATCGAGGACGGACGCCTTGCCCGGCCGTCCATACCAACCCGGCCCGGGACGGACGGGACTATTGGACGCCAGGGCCCTGCAGTCCGGACGGGACGGTTGGGAACACTGGTGGTGCCGGAGGAAGTGCAGCACACGGGGGAATACGGCCTCGTCATGTCGCCGCTAGCGCTGAATGAGATGGGCGACGTTCTCGCGAAGCTGGCTGCTTTCTCGTATGCGCATGTTGAGGGAGTGGTGCCCAGGTTTTGACCTGGGGGGGTGGAAGTGATAGAGAAAGTGGGGAAGGTAGTGCGCCCTTCTCAAAGTAGCGCTGGGGTGGTGGTGGAGATGAAGAGTTCTCATTGAAGAAGTTGGATATAATCGGCTCTTCCTGTTTTGGCCTTGAATTCTACGCGCTAGAGATTGCTCCCATAAGTTGTAACAGCAATACCGAAGAAAAGTCCCGCTCCGGGTTGGTGGATGCACATACTACAATCTTTAGCACTGGTAGTCCATCCTGGATCAGAACGACCCTATCCACAAAGTTTCCTTCCTGTTTTTTTTCTTTCAGTTCCTCTTGTTAAAGTGAACCTACGGCATTGGGCACACGGCATCAACTATACAGTGTACTATGCAAATCATCACCGTCCAGAAACCTACCCTAGCTACCTTCCCGGGAGACTCTGAAACTGAAGGCACCCCCTCATTAATGCCAAAATCGAACTCCTGTACAGGATCGGAGGGTGAGTTTAGCATGCGGGACCAAATAATGATCTCCGAAACAGCAGGGCAAGAAACCATCATCCCACCGACGGCTCTCGCCCTACCCTCCGTTTCCCGGCCAGAGAACAGACACATCCAATCCCGCTTGCTTCCGGAAACCCATGCTACTTTCCCTCCGGTCGCCGACGGCCATTATATGAGCAGATCTCCCGCACGAAAGATCTCTCCCACGACACACTCGAGATGCCCCGTCTGACCCTCCAATTTGTGTAACGTCGCTCGTAGCGGCTAAAGATACAAGTCTGAACGGAGCCTTCGTGCCGAAAGGCACTTAAGGGAAATAGGCCTCCTTAATACATAAATCAGAAAACCTTCCTTGTTCCTTCTTCTATCCTCCTCACTTCCATCAGGATAGTAACTGCCATTCTACATCTCTTCTCAGACCTCACCTAACCCCTCCGCTTCCATTTTCCACTCCTCTTCTCTCTTTATTTCTCTTTTCTTCTCTTCTCGGCATCCTTCCTTCTTTCCTTCTCACCCGGCTCCCACTTCCTTCTCCAAGTTCAATATTATTCTTGTTTGTTGTTTATGCCAGAGATAAAGAATTCCAGATATGTGGCCGTCGTGATCGCTCTTGATGTGCCAAGGTCATGCTTTTGGCCACGTCGCTAAGGGCCAGTAATTCTCAATGGCCCTCTCTCCATTTGCAACAATAAATAGAAGAGTCGTGATAACGTCATTCCTGGGGATGTGGCTAATGAACGGGATCCGGCTCACCATAGCAACTATTGGAAAATTAAATATACTTTTCATTATCATAACAAATAAAGCAGATACTACCCTGTGAATCAAGCTACAGGTACTTTGAAATATAGAGAATCTGAAAATCCACCTTTTATTTCCTGGTGATAAATTGTTATTACAATATAGTGGTTTTAAAGATTGCCTATTTCATAAATAAATTGCAGTTTTTCATAAGCATAAAAAAATTGAAAACCCTGGCAGAATTACATAATAAAATAGATGAAAGGATAGTATAAGTCTTAGATATTCAGAATAACCAGATTTTAATTTTATTCATAATCATTTTTGAAAGCAATAGTGGTTAAAAAAGATGGAGAAAATATGCCCAAATTATGTACAAATTGGATCAATTTTACCATATAATATCTACATACGTAGTTGGCCTATGAAATCATTATTCTGGAATATCCTTTATGATAACCTTTGAAGTTAGTATATGAAGTTTGAATTCAGATAAATATATCCTTCTATATTTCATACAGGTTTTTAAAGACGATTGCTGAATAACTTATAAGCTGTGTGTTAATTATCAACTTGTTGAAACCAAATCAATAGACTAACTACATGTCAATTACAAATAAGATCAGGTTTAGTAGACCAGAGTAGACAGTCTGAGGTGTAGTTAGTGTTCGTTACAGGGCGGGGCGGGGCGGGTTTTCACTTTGTGACCCCACTGTTACTGCGGCCCGGGGTCAACTCTTTGCCTTTCCTCCCCGCCCCGCATGACATGGGGCCCTGGCCGGGCTATGGGGCGGGGTGGGTATTTTACTTTCCCCGCTGATTGCCTATATGGGCACCCGTCTTCTCATCCCCCACTCTTGCCCCTGTGTGGGGCCCCCTGTATTGCTACGAGTGATATTCTGTAACTAAACAAATGGCAGGTTGAAATCTAAGGGGTGTTTGGCCTCTCAATTCTGATCTGAAATCACAATTTGAGAACAGAATTGGCTGGCCAAACACCCCCTAATTATTTTGTATGTCTAGTATGATGACTCCACTATTAGGATATTCCATATAGGGTAATCCGGCAACGATCTCAAAATATAGGATTTGAATATAGTGCTCACATTATCATTATGATTTGGGCTTCTAGTTTGAGATAAATAGTGTTTGGAAATCGCTCTCAGTATATGATTGTAAGGGTATAATCTAGGTATGTTTCTAAGTACTTCTAAGCATATGATTCCGGGTACATAACTCTAAGCGTATAGTTGTATAGTGGTGCATGCACGATTCCTATCTTCCTGAGGATATGGTCTCCGGCTTATC
>Ga0307517_10001669_pt1 | contig 36711 bp, 55 predicted proteins | sample 23_EM_MG_FD_194515 | JGI IMG/M metagenome (GOLD analysis project Ga0307517, IMG submission 194515) | Populus trichocarpa ectomycorrhiza microbial communities from riparian zone in the Pacific Northwest, United States - 23_EM | ecosystem: Host-associated > Plants > Roots > Unclassified | place...
GCGTGGACGGGCACCTGGCTTTCGTGGGCCATCTTTGGAGCCTTTCGGACGTCCGCGCTTGGGAACATCTGCCATGTTACCTGACAGTGATGAAATGAAATGTCAGTGCAATGCCATCGGTAATTGCCTCGGCTGGTGGCCAAATCAAATACCTTTAGTACCAATGGTGCTGCGTGCAGTACTTGAGAGAGAACAAGATATCGAAAACGTAAGAAGGCACAAAATTTTGAGGAGGTGCTGGTGGCGGCTGGCTTGCTGGCTTAGTCGGCTTAGCTAAGTGGCAGGTAACAGAGCCATGTTATCTGCCATCGGTGGTGGCAGGTAACCATTTTGGCTCCTCCACGGTTTCTACAACAATAATTCAGATTGTGAGGCAGCAAAAGATTTCTATTTCCATTCAGGTATGGCTCTTATTTTTTTCCAGGAGACCAGAGAGATATTACGGCGTAGACAAAGAAATTAAGCAGTCCCGGAACATGCCGGGCAGGTAACTGGCAGGTAACATACCCACTCCAACCGATCATAAACCAGTTTAAAACCCAGGCTCAGTCAAACACTTCACAAGGTGAAATCCTATTTTGGATCTTCTTCAGGTTTCAGCGCGAAAAAAGCAACGAAAGTAAGTATACTGTACTATTACGACCGATCGTTCAGTCATATGTCATGAAGGGTTGTGAACTGAACAAATTTGGAACTTGTCATATGTCATTTGGTCCTATGAACATCCTCAAAGTGCACCGAAAATCGGCTAAAAATGAAAAATTTCCCCAATTTCGTCTATATTTGGATTATTTTGCTTAATTGATAAACTCGGAGGGCAGCTCCCCCGAAAAACAGGTAACCTGACTCTGTATGACCCATAATTTTTGGGTTTACTTTATGGTGTGAACAAATTTTTTCCCAGTCATCGGTCACTTGGAGATTTGAACACCTAACCCAGTGAACAATTGGTGTCATATGTCATACCCCATGAACGATCGGTTGTAATAGTACAGTACCGGGCGATTCCGAAGCTACAAAAAAGGGAAAAGGGTTGGCAGCCTACTGATTGATTGGAATTCTCAGCTGGGCCAGTTGGGGAGGCTAGTATTCTTGACGTCAAGGTGGGTAGCACATAGACAACGGTGCAAGTGATGGCAATAAAAGTGCGGTGTGTCGACTCTGTCGAGACGAGAGGGAATTCCCTAGTCGGTACCACGTGCGATCAGTCCCCGGTCCATCCTAATCGCCTGAGGTCTTTCAAACACTCGTCTGTTCCTTGCTTGACCTTCGTCCAATCGTTGATGATTTGCTGATAACCGCCGCTCCCCCCATCCACTAATTGCAACATGCTTTCATATTCCTGCAGTTGCCGATCGAGCGAATTAGCTTCGGCTTTCATTTCCTGTTCGTCCCCTTTCAGCGCGCCGTGGGCAGCGACAATTGCATGAGCCATAGTATTTCCTTCTTTTCCGTCAAATTGCTGATTGTAAAGTGACCTTTCAGAACGGGCTTTGATCAGAGAGAGCTTGACAAGAGAGGCTTCGATGGTTGCGGCCAGGAGGTCAACGGAAGCTGTCCGCACGGTGTTGTGGGTAGGCAAAGTAACTGAAACTGCTTGCTTTAGTTCATGATCAAGCTTCTCGCGCATCTATTTCCAACCAAAAAACCATTAGTCCTGGGCAATGTCTGTTAAACCAAGCATTCAATTAACCTTGGCAATTTCGAGATTTAATGCCACAATGCGGTTGGATCCCGTCACGATCGCTCCTCGTGCGCTGCTTAATTCATCCTTGTAAACTTGCAGTGCTTCTGGCAGCGTCGATGACATATTCCCGTCTTCAGCTCCCGCTTGGTCTATAAGGTCAGAGAAATGAATCAGAACCGCAACCTCTACACCTGAAATATACCAACAACCTCCGTAAAAGAATTCCGCTATCGAACGAAGAGTGCCATGGATATCCTCCAAGAGAAGTTGACGGCTGGAGGCATTCAACTGAAGGATAACACATACGCGTTAGCATTCACGATGCAGTTGGAGGAAGATAATTACATGATGGCGAGCAGGTGTTCCAAACATAAGCAGTTCTTCCTCCTGAAAAAAACTAAGTTGTTTCGGACGATTAGCTTCTGGAGTGCTGGGCTTCATATTTTCATTGTGGTGGGTTTCATCGTTCTTAGACTCGGAGGTGGGCTCGTTCAAGATAGCTCCCAAAGTTACGTCTGCCTGTATATCCTAGAATGTGATGAGAAAGAGCTGAGGAGAGCGATTTCAATAAATACTCACTTTCAGAGATGAGTCGTCTAAAGAGAGAGACTGCAGGAACGCGAGATATATTCTTGTTTGGGCTTCCGAAAGTTGCGACATGTTCGACGACAGGTGATGGTGAAATGCAGAAGAAAACAAGGGCCCACAGCATCTAATCCTTGCTCATGTAGATATACATGACGCGTCACTATAATTCAAAGATTTTAGAATGAAGACAATGGTAGCGAGGGTTGTAGAGTCGGGTTTGATTGTAGACCAAATAAGTTTAAGCTCATAAGGTCCGCATGCGCCTATCAACCTGCAAACTTGATGGAATTGGTTCGATTACACCATGTCTCCGCAAAAAGCAAAATTTGACTGGACAAATTGGAGGGAGCGTGATACAACAAACGAGTGGGATATATTCTCCCCATTCTTGGCGAGCCACGGTGTATTTCTGTTCGGAACCGAGGCATATTTAAGGGCACCTCTTGCTCCATCTAGCCCCACCCTGCCTCCTTTTCTGCCTACTCGTGACCAGGACTTTGTTTACCGCCATAGGCATGCACATATAGGCGCAAGTTTTATTACCCTTCTTTGTTGCAATCTCGAAATTTCTCATGTGCTATCAGCATCCACTCTGCCGAATGGGGGTTGATTTCCTGGGTCGTGAGGTGTATGTCAAGGCCGTGCAGAAGAAATCGCATGAGTGGCAGTTTTTAGAGTTTTTAGGATCGCCGACGCTGCGTACCGACCGCGCCAACCACACGAAACCAATTGTCTCCATTCTACATCATCACGATTGACACGACTGAAGGCAATGATGGCAACTCACATGTAGGACTGCTAATGTCATAATTATATTGTACACAAACTACATGAAACGAAAAGCAAATTGCATGACATCAAAAAAACGACAAAGTGGCACTCTACACGGTTGCTTGGGTAGTGGGTGGGGGATGAAGTCGAGGAATCGTGGGCTGTAGGGCATGGTTATCAATCGAAATACCTATGGCATGGCATTCAATGTCATGTAATCAGGGAAGCGAAAGGGTAAAAGACGCACTTCGAGTGGCATTAGAAGTCTTGTAAATTCCAATGAGGCGATGGCTGAGCTCAAACATATCGTTTCTATCGCAAAAGTCAGCGTCGCCGGCCTACATTGCGAAAACTGAACCACAAGAAACTCACCGCAGGGAGATGATGATGAATTGAGCATTTTTGGTTCGATCTTTGATGTAGTTCGCCACAATGGATACATTTCGGAAATCAAGAGCTGCATCAATTTCATCCATGAAGTAAAGCGGTGTTGGCTTTCGATATTTGTTAGCTCGTCTCTAATTCATTGCTGTTGAATTATGGAACTCACTTTAAAGACATGAAGGGCGAAGACAAGGGCTAAGGAACTTAAAGTCTGAAAATTATTACGCTCAGCGGGGTAATCATGGACCACGTTATTGAGAAACATACCTTTTCGCCGCCAGATAAGTTGGAGATATTTTTCCAGCTCTTTTTGGGTGGCATAACACTGAAGATAATGCCTTCGGAGAAAGGGTCCAAGCTATCGACCAGCTCCAGTTCTGCATTACCACCCAGAGTGATCATCTGGAGAAAAATAGGTAGGATCATGCGCTTGAAGATAAGTAGTAATGCCCACGAACCTGGTACATTTCCTTAAGCTTCAAAGAGATCAAGTTGAACCCCGCCATAAATTCGTCTAACCTCTGCTTTCTCAGACCATCATACTTCGCCTTTTGTGAGTCACGTTCCGCGGTGATAGTATCCAAGTCTTTCGCGCGATTCATGAACTCTTGTTCTCTTTGTTTGTATTCCTTGAGAACAGTCATATCTGGTCGAGCCTTCTTGATTTTCTCTTGTTGAGGAGTTGCATGAGAAGCTTTGACATCGTCTAACGAGGAGGAACATACCTTCCAGATATGCAGCTACTGCCAGGAGCTCATCTTTTTTATGCTTCCTCAGTTCGTCCTCGTGGAAGATTTGGAGCTCATTGGAAGGCGTCCGCTCTCCCCGTGGTTTCCGCGTCGGTGTAGGTTGCTTCTGTCCTGGTTCCGGTTTGACAGGCCCTTCCTCGCCTTCAGGTTTGACGGGAGCTTCACTTTCCATATTGTCCATGCCTGGGTCGCCCGAAGCCGCAGTAGCCACCTCCTCTTCCTCTTCATCCTCGTCGTCATCACTAAAATATAATTTAGTCAAATTTTTGGGGTTCATTCATAATAAATTCATACTCTATCTCCTCTAATCGCAACTCGTCATGCTTTTGATTGTAATAATCAATGGATTGAGCGTTTTCTTTAAATTCCTTTTCTCTGTCCCCGAGGGTTTGTTTGAGTGTCATCTAAAGAAATATGTGATAGGTGAGCTGATGTTCCAAGGCCCGAGAATTATGAAATAAACCTCTCTGCTCCTGAACTCTGCAATACGAGCCTCTTGTTCATCAAGCTCAGCCTTGAGAGATTCCAAATCCTCCTTAGAGTTCTCCGCTGCGGCTTGGGCACTTTCGACCTTCTCCCTGAGGTCCGCAACATAGGTTTCCAGTTCGGAAATGGCTTCCACCAACTCCGTGAGCTCCTTCTCTACTTCGGCTAAAGTGTTCGAATTGTTTTCAATAGATGTCTCGAGTTTTGCTACGTCTTTCGTTGCCTTCTGCAGGGCGACCTCGGCCTTTGTAATCTCGTCGTTGGTGAGGTTAATGTGGAGTCTGATGCCCTCGACTTTGGACTTCTGCGTGAGGAGTTTCGAGCCACCAATATCAAGAATCTTCTTCTCAAGCTCCTTGATATCCCGTTCGATTCCAGAGGATTTCTCTTTCAGCTGGGCCAGGGCTGCTTGGGAGACCGATATTTCTTTATCCAACTTGGAAATACGAGCGAGGTCTCCTGAATTAGGTTTATTTTGAGAGCTTTTTTTCGTGTCAGTTACGTCTTTCCCTTTCGAACAATAAGGCATTCAAACCTAAGATCCCTGATTCGCTTATCTGCTTCGGCAATTCTCCTGCTTACATTCTCGATGTCCATCCCAAGTTTTTGTAAAGACAAATCGATTTGAGGACCTCTGGTTCTCAAACCGTCTAACTCTGCCTCCGCCTCTCGAAGTCCATGCAACGCCTGCTGAAGCTTGTGGGTAGCTTGCTCGGTTTCCTTCTCGTATTGTTGGAGGACCTCGGCCGATACAGCAGCTGGGGCGAACTTGGAGCTCATCGCTCCACGGGACACTTGGTTTCCTCCACCAGACATTGCTCCTGATGTCTCAATCAATGCGCCGTCGAGAGTAACCACTCGGTATCTTTTAGTTCCACCAGAGGAGAATGCAATACGATTGGCTTGTTCCACATCGGTGGCGACCAAGGTAGTTCCTATGGCTTTGAAGAATGCAGGTGCGAACTTCTTATCTTTGGGTACAACAAGATCATAAAGTCGGGGAACGTTCTCGGGAGTTGGGCCGGTGTCGGGTGTACCTTTGCCAAGCTTCTCCAAAACCATGAAGGAAGCTCTTCCGACATTACCTTGCCGTAAATATTCGATGCAGGCTTGTGCCTGGTGAACTTCATCCACGACCATGTTGCCGAGCGAACCACCACACGCAGTTGAGATAGCCACATCGTACTTGTCAGGAATTGTACCTAGACTTCCGAGTCGGCCCTAGAGTTGATAAGTCATAAGGAGTAGAGTTTAAACCTATTTTCCTTACATGGAATCCTGCAACTTTCCCACTTTGGCTCTGACGTGTAAGGGAATCCAATACACGGTTGTTTGTCCGGTTCTCTGATTGGCTGGCCTTTGCTTCATCCACCTTGTTGCGACTCGTCGCTGCCTTGCCTTTCCATTCGTTGACGCGACCTTGAGCCTCCTGTCGGACAATAAGCATCATTTTCTTCACTCGGAATGGAAAAATTGTTTTACCCGGATTCTCATCTCAACGCTTTGGATATTCTTTTGGAGTTGACCCTTCTCAGCTTTAAGCTCTTCGTGAGTTTCCACCTGCACGATTTCAGAATCAAACTTGTCGAAGAAACAAAGTGAGATGCACCTTAGTATCCCGTTCACTTTTGAGAGCGCTAAGGGCTTCGTCGGCTTCTTTGCATTGGGCTCTCAAAGTATCCGCCTTTTTAGCAAGAGCATCACGCTCGCTAGTCGCAACATCGACCTCAGCCTGTTTCGCATTGATTTGGGCAGTCCATGGTTGAAGTTCTTTCTGTTTGAATTGGATCTTGTCATGGAAAACTTGTGTCTTATCTGAAAAGGCAAACAGTGTTAGATAAAGATCCAGAGCTTAGGGTGCCATCACTGACCCTTCAAGCTGTCACGAATCCCTTCCAAGATCTTTTCCTCCTCCTCGAGAGAGACCTCGTATTCATCAAGCTTCACTTTCTCTTTTTTGATCTTGGCACCACTGTCCTCGATGACATTGAGAGCGTTCTTTCGGGAAGTACTATCCTATGTATAGGTTTAGTTGGAGACAAATAGTGGGGAAAAGGGGAAACAATACCTCTTGAACCGATTTTTTGAGCTTTTTAGCCCTACCAACAGCGTGTTTCCGCTTTTCTTGCAGACCAATCTCACGTCTCTCCTGGGCCGCCAATTCCTTTGCTACTTCCGCAGCAGCAGCTTGTACCGTCTATATCAGAATAGCTTGGTTATATTGTGGACGCAACCAGGGAGTAAAGAAGCTTACAGCATAAGTTTTCTCGCGCTCTTCATAATGTTTTTTCAAGGATTCCAGATGTTCGATGTCGCCTTTGTTTTGTTCGGTTTCTTTCGCCAATTCCTTCTTAAGTTTGTCCTGCAAACGTAACCTTTAAGTAAAAAGGCTTAAATGCAACTCAGTGTCCCTCACAATTTGGGCACCTAATTGTTCTTCGGCTTCCAAACCTTTCCAGAGGAACCATTGGTATTGGAGAGAAAGGGCTCGGATGTATTCGTTCCTCAGGCGAAGATAATTCTCCGCTTCCTTTTTCTTCGCTTCCAACGCTGCCTTCTCCTTTTCTACATGTCGGAGTCTGTTCAGCTTGATTTGACGTTCTTCCTGAAGACGTTCCATCTCAACCAGGGCTTCGTCGATAGGACCCTTGTACTGCGAGGTTCCAATGATGTCTTCAAGGTATTCCAGGAGACCGTCTTCATGTTCAGTTGGCGCTTTGGGTTTCATTTGGGCAATTGATTCGACTTCTCCCTACAGAAACATTAAACACGAACAGCGGTGGAAATAAGATGATGACTTACTTGTAGAATAAGGAATCGGTTATGATCAAGGTCGATACCCCGACCCTTGAGTAATGTCTGAACCTCGGTATAACTACTCGCTCGTCGGTTTATAGTGTATTTGCTCGAATTGTTCTTGTAAGCTGTACGAGTTACCACAAGTTGAGAATCTGGCACGATTTGAAAAGAATCGGGACCAGGCTGCAGCACGGGATACAGGTAAACGTGGAATGCATTTAATTAGGCGCAAGAGCTTCTCACCAGGTCTATGATATCACGAAAATGCACCTCAACACTGCACTCATCCAAGTCTGGGTAGTTGGCCGAATTGTGGATGAGCTCAGAGAGCTTCCCTTGACGCATTTTAGAAGCCCGATATCCAAAGACAAATAAAAGGGCGTCAATCGTGTTCGATTTACCGGATCCATTGGGGCCGACAATGGAAGAAAAAGACTAAACAATTTTACGTAGGATCGTGGTCAAAGGGGTGCGTTGAAAATAGGAATATTCACCTTGTGGAAAGGTCCGATTTCTTGTCGTCCGGCGTAACTCTTGAAATTGATGAGCGCCATTTTATGGATAACAAGACGCGATTTGGGACCTGCGGGCTCTTCGGGAACGGTGTTCAGTAGACTTGATGGCGCAGGCAAAGGAGGAGGATCAAAGAGAGACCTCTCTTCTTCGTCCTCTTCCACCATGGCAGGCATCTGGCTAGGAGCACTATCGATGTCGACGGCCTGACTCGATTTGGGACGCGGTTGCGCTGAAGGAGGTGCTTCCATTTCATCATCCGATTCTTCGACGACCTTAGGTTTGGGAGCCTGCTTTGCTGGGGCTTTGCCTTTGCCTTTGCGAGCGGCAGGGATCTTGCCTTTATGGCCCTTACGAGCCGGTTTCTCGTCTTCATCGTAATATTCCTCTGATGCAACGGACATCTCATCCTCGTCACTTGATTGAACCGCCTTTAGTGACGCCTTTTTTCCAGATTTAGCTGGGGCCCGACGTCCTTTAGTGGGCTTGATATTCTCCTCCTCCTGACTTCCCTCCGCTTCCCCTTCCTCAATTTGAGCAGACAAAGACGCTTTCGAGGATCCAACACTGGCTCGGCTACCAGAAGATACTGCAGTGGTACGGGTAGATGTACGCCGACTGGCTGGTTTCGACGGCGGTTCCTCATCTACATCCATTTCAGGGGCAGGAATAGACTTGATAACACTGGCGCCTCGTTTTCCTCTTTTGGGCTTCGCGATCCCGTCTGCCTCTTCCTCTGGCTCAGATTTCACGTGTCCCTCAGCTTTGTTCTCGAATGACGGCCTTGCCCTCTTCACAGGTGGGGGTGCGTCCGACTGCTCCTCAGCGTCCGACTCGGCGACGTTGGGTAACGAGGGCTTCGAGCGTGTAGATTTGCGAGGACCCACTGGGGGAGCAGCGCTAGGCTTCACAGACGAGCTTCGGCGCGTTCTTGATGCTGGTTTCACGACATTTTCCTTCTCTTCAGCATTAGCTTGGATGGATTGTGCTCGCTTCCGTTTGGCAGGAAGGGTTTCTGCAGGAGGTGCTTCAGTTGAGACACTAGGCGCACGAGAAGAGCGTCTCGGGGGCATATCTTGATGCTCTCGAGGTGCGTAATTTAGATAAACGATGATGGAAATGAAAACGAAGTTAACAAACAATAGTCACATGATTTCCTAAAACGCGACCAGTCACACAATTCGCAGACGTGACCTGTCACGTAACTTGCAAGAGCTCTTCGACCAAAATGTAAATGAAATATCCTAGTACTTAAGCCTTGTTTTATTCGAGATATCCTTCAGCACCGAGCCGAACGCATTCATCACCACGTCCTTCAGAAAACCGGCGGTTTTTACGGTGGTCGCGACTGTTTCTACGACATCACCGGCAAAATTCCACCCTGTGGATGTAGCACCAGTTTTTCGTTTTTCTTGGGCTCCAGCGGTCATCATGATTGCCGCCTTGACAGAATCTAATTCGTTGAGGACCTCGACACCGACAGACCGAGCCCAGACAATAGGCTGGATGTCTGTTGCATATAATTTGTGTAGCTTATCCGTGGCAGACATCATGGCGTGGTTTGCAAAATACCGTTCTTGTGCGTAAGGGAGAAGTGCAGTGTAAGAACCTAAGATGGAAGATGGGTAAGAATGTAACTATATCATTTAAAAGAGACACACCGATATCCCCACCAGTGAGTAAACTCTCTTTGATGCATCTGGCAAGGCACTCTACATCGGCCAAACCAAGATTGAGGCCTTGCCCCGCCAGTGGGTGAATAGTATGTGCCGCATCCCCGACGAGCACGGTCCGCGTACCTGCTCCCTCGCCGATGTACGATTCAGCATGGCTGAAGCGCAAGGGGAATGATGCCATAGAGCCAGACTGCAGTTCCGTCACAAGGGGAGGCACACATTCGGAATCTGCTGGTGGGATACCAAGATTGTCGGATTTCCTTAGGGCGGATGCATATGAAGAGGTCTGGTCAATTGCATGAGCTTGTTCACGCCAGTATATTTCTTCTCTGATTTCATTTGGTGATATTGGTTTTCCAGAGGTATGAGCATCCAAAATTCTCTCGTGAAGATATTTCATCGATACGTGGGGTAATCGGAATGCAGCATTAATCATATCAATGAGAACATCAGGGTCACAGGCAAGAAGGGCGGCGGCCAGAGGAGGTTTTGTCGACCACACTAGGGAAGATACGGTTGGGCTAAGAGGAAGGAAGGCAATTGGTCCAGTTGGTAAAAACCGTTGATAGCAAGTTGTATTTGGGCCTTCATAGGCACCTCGGGGGGGATGGTTCATGGTTGCAACGATTGCTTGAGTATTGTATGCCCATCCGAAGGAAGGAATCTTTGTAAATGCTCGAACGGGAGAGTTAAAGCCGTCAGCACCAACCTGAAATGGTTGAATGATTATTACTACCAGTTCAAGATGCCTCAAATAATTCTTAATAATTACCAGCAACCTCGCCCTTAGAACTTTCTGATTATCCAGGTGAATTAAAGGCCATCCACCGCGATTAAATACATCGGTCTCAATCGAAGTAACCTTCGTGCGCTGGTGGATTTGAACCTCGGGGATGCTGTCGAGTTGCCGTAGAAGACCTCGTTGAAGGTTGAGGTTCTCTGTTAGACGAGCCATACTAGGGCTGCTTCCAGCGGAAACAACATCGCTGGCAGAAAATTCGATGCGCGCGTCTGACACACCATCCCAAACCTTAGTAGAATAATCGTCAGCATTGTGAAAGGATAGATAAGGCCAGGTGGGAATTTAACCTGCAATTCCTCGACAGAACAAGTTCGGGATTCCTCGATATTCTCCCAGGAGCCTATATCTAGAAAGGAAATTAACGCATATAGAAGTCGCACATAAAATCAAACACACCTCGTAGGAATGCTTGCGAGGCATTTGTGAGCGAACTGACGCGATTTGAGAAAGAGCCTGGCGCCGGATTCCAAGCTTTGATTATATCCAAATCTCCACCCTCTATCAGAGTAATCTTCATGTTTGTTCTCACAGACTGAGCTGATCCTGTCTCTTCTGAGAATCATAAATTGCAGATGTGGAAGAGAGTAACTACCTAACGCGCTTGCCAAAGCGAGTCCAGCCGGCCCTCCTCCGACGATAACAATATCACTTTCTACCACATTTGGTTCAACATGTGTTGAGAGACACCTCCTTTTAGAGCTTCCTAGACAGAGCTTGAGGACATTGAGGCCTGCGCTTCTTGCGTTTGTGGTCGCTGTCAAGGACATTTCTCTAACAATAGACCGTGACACGTGCCTGAAAAACACTTTCGGTAGGCCGCACAAGGATGGCACGCGCAGCTCTTCTAATTCATCCTCCTCTCGGGGTCCATGGCGGCTCCTATAGGGCCTGTATCCGCTGCTCAAGCTATCGGAGAATATCTTCAGTCTCCAGACGATTTGGTCAAAGTCTCAGCTTTCCGAAAGAAACTCGAGAAGGAAAAGGCGTCCATCGACACAAGGCTTAACAACGGTGTGAAAGAACAATTGCAGGCCACAAGATTGGGCTTGAAGAAATTTCTCGGAACAAGAGAGAATGTACAGGCTATAAAGGATGAGATGGTATTGATTGAAAGAGACTGTGACGAACCCTCTGTTCGTGTGGCTACATTCGACCAAATCAGCAGGGTATGTCTGTCGTCACTCCTCAAGTAACCATGGTCTAAAATACCCTCAGGTTTCCTTAGTACATCGTAATTTTGAGTCAACAGAAGAAACGGTGAACAATCTTCTTGGCATGGCCGCCCAATTGGGCAATCTCGAACAGATGCTTGCGGCAGATACTAGAGAGATTGTCGGACCTGCCCCCAATCTACTTATCATCCATTATCAACTCAACCAACTTGAACGCTTTCGGAATCAAACTCTGCATCAAGCAAAGAGAGCGTTGCCCAGCTCCCAGGCTACTTTAACTCGATGGTTCGAGCCGCTAAACAAACTCATTGCGGAATTCGATGAATATATTGTGCAACTTGCTCAGAACATCCTCAGTCTCGTTCGTGCGGGCCACTCGGACGTCGTGGTCAAACTGGTCAAGATAGCCGAAGTTGAAGGAAAGGAAGACGAGAAGGTGTGTCTCTTTCCCCGGTGATTCAGTGGGATTTGTTCCAATGTTTCTTTTTTGAAAGTCCCTGGTAATGCGATTTGTGAAAAAAGCTGCCAAGCTAGATGCCGCTCTCAAATTCAAATCTCTTCAAGCAAACGCTCGTGTGCTTAAGCATTACCGATCCAAGATTACCAAAGCCATAACTCAATCTATACACGACAAAATCCAGGACTCATATAAACGATCAGAAGACAATCCAGTGGCATTCCTCGGGAGTTTAACTTGGCTCTATCAAGATATCCTTCGAGTCGAAAGCGACGTCGTCCCCTGCTTTCCAGCTGAATATGAAATATATTCCCTATATCTCAGAGAGTATCACAAGGCACTCAACGTCGTGGTCAAGAAGATAGCCACCTCGAAGTCGGACGCAAGTATCCTGTTGACCCTCTATGAATGGCTAAAGGAATACAAGGCCAACATGAAGGAACTCAATGTTTCGCCTGACCTTTTGGATCCTCCATTGCTGGATGGGAAAGAGCAGTCGCTCATCGAGGACTACGTCCAGCTTATCATCCGGAAACTCGATGAGTGGTCCGCCAATCTTATGAAAACAGAGGTGGCCGAATTCACGAAACGTGACGAACCACCAGAACTCGACAGCGATGGACTATACGGAATGCAGGGTGGAGTCATCTTATTCCAGATGGTCAACCAGCAGGTTGATCTCGCAGCGGAAAGTGGCCAAGGGGCGATCCTCGCTCGGGTCGTAGGCGAAACAAATCGTGTGATGCGAAGTATTCAGGACCAGTGGTCAAGAGTAATCGATTCGGAGGTCAAAAAGCAAATCGAAAAACCTGAAGAAGTGGCTGGCGGTCTTGTGGAATACTGCATCGCCCTGGCCAATGACCAGATCAAATCGGCCGACTTCGCTGAAGCCCTTCTGGCTCGCCTCGAATCTTTGGTTTCTGCGAAATATGGTGCACCGATCAATGAGCGGCTGAATGATGCCATCGATGGATATTTGGATGTCGCCAAAAAGTGCATGCAGACCCTCATCGACATCGTGTTTAACGACTTGAAACCTGCCACGAAGAATCTCTTCCAACTCCCTTGGTACGATGGTGTTATGCGTCAAATCGTTGAAACGATGAGAGACTACATGGCTGATTATCAAAGCTATCTCAACTCTGCCTTGCTTGAACTCCTAGTGGAAGATCTCGTCGATACCTTCTTATTAACATATCTCAACGCACTTGCGAACGCGCCGAAGCTGAAAATGCCAGCTGCCGCTGAGCGATTCAAGGAAGATATCACAGAAGTCTACGCCTTCTTTATCACCTTGGCGCCAGCTCCAGAGGTCGAGGCACGGTTCGCAGTTCTGGAAATGATCCTTGCAATGTTGGAGGCATCGAAAGATATTGCATTCCTCTCTTTCTGGTCGTTTGCCAAGGTTCATGGTCCGAACATTGCATTTGTGGAGGGCCTCATGAAGTCGAGAGGCGATTTCGACCGTTCAGCTGTCAGCGAAATCATGGAGAGTATAAAGCGAAAGGTGAAGGACGAAGGATTAACAGATCGTAAGTTGCCCCTATTCCTTGCTTCCTTTTAAAACTGACGGTATGATTTCCAGCGGCCGAGCCAACCATCATGAAGAAGGTCAATGTACAAAATGCATTCTCTAGATTCCTTCGGACATGATCGTATTATATCTAATTTCCTCTTGTTCTTGTTGACTCATCCCATTTGTATCTGTACACTACGATCTGCATCTATTTAGCAATACCCCTGTTATTTTATCCCACTGTAGCTGGAACTATCATTCGGTCTTCGTTTTGTCCATTGGTTGGTTGGATCTATCAGGAAGAACAGCTGCGACCTCGTCGATTTTCTTGAACTGCCAAGGGAAGCGGGATGGATACAAGAACGGCCTGAGGTCAAATCCTACAGTGCGGAATTTGAGTTTTCCAGAGTGGCACAAAACCGGATATACGTACTGTTATCGTCAGGGCTATAGGATTCCTGTATTGTTTTTCGTAAGCTTCAACAAGAATATGGGAGAGTGTGTGGATGGAGACTGACTGCATGATAAGCTGGAGTCAAAGTTGTCATTTTGTGGCGATTTCGAGCGTGTTCAAAGAAAAATAGTTTGACTTTCTCAGCAATCTGCGGATTATTGATACTTCAAGTCTCCATTTTTTTTTGGTGAATATATATTTACCTGGATCGGCGACAAGAAGGAACCCCACTCATGAACGAGCTTTGTAAAAGTGCTGTATGGGCCACATTTCTCGATCTTGCGCATGCGACCGAATACGGACAATTCATCGTAAGTCATACCCATATCAGCCTGTGTGAAAAATAAATTTATCCACAAAGGACGGACGGAAAGAGGTCTGAAATACCTCATCAGATTGAACATAACTTTCTGTGATAGGTTCGAGCTCGGCAGTGGGTACAGCATCCAAGAAACTATGCACAATCAAGGTGTCAGCTATTAAGAAACGTCGGTGTAGATTGGAATGACCTTCTTAGGACGGGAAGATCGAAAGCGCTTTCAGCATATGCAATGAATTTTTTAAGGTCAGTTTTACTTATGCCACCAATGGGATTTATGTCCGCTGGAGCATGTCAGAAAGCGAATCGCGATAAGGCGATGAAAATTTACCAGAGGAGCAATCATATTTTGTGAGATACCCACGAAGACTAATTAACAGTTCAGTAATTTGTTGAACATCAAAAGAAAAAGATAAACCTTTCATCGACATTTGCGCTTCCAAGGACCAGCAGGCCTCCATTTTTGCCTCGAACCCAAGGCAGAAGCTGTGCAAACATATATGAAAGAACCATTCGGAGTCTCGCCTGTAATGAAAGAAGGGTAAGGATATGAACCATTATAATCACAACGGTTTGACCTGAATATTTTGCAGGGCCAAATTCTCTGCAGTGGTACCTCCTTGAGAACGGAACTGGGGGCGAGCGCCTGTAACAAGACCGAACAAATTTCGGACTGCCATAACAATTGTGTCCATGTTTAAATCGATGTGGTAGCTAGCAAAAATAAGAAAAATATTTTTTGCACATTTTTGCGGCATTCTCACCTTCCAATAGCTTCCGCGAGTTGTTTGGCCCTTCGCCGAGTTTCTACGCTGGAGTTTTCTGTACCCATATAACATGTATGAAAAATTCTAGTCGCAAACTCCCTAAAATCCGTTGGAAGGTAATCCGAATCTTCAGGCTCGCCAGTCATACGCCTAGCGTCTGCGATGACCTGAATTTCTTATAGCAAAATCATTTTAAGCACGGCCAACATATTTTCTTTAAAAAAGCATACCTCCACGAGCCGCCGCCTCTGCGACCAATCGGCACATAGAATGTACGATAACAGCTGTGGCACAGCTGTCGATACCACCACTAAGGGGAATGAAGTATCCTTGTGTCCGCGAGCGACGAAGATAGTCCCAAAGCCAACAGGCAGGGCCCAGTCTATTCACATGTAGTGAGAATCCATATTTTAAAAGAGGAAGTCTAACCACGAACGCTATTTCTTCTTCGGGGGTGTGGTAACGAACTGGAATGGACTTTGTGCCAATCAAACCAACCATGTCCTCTTCACTGACTTCGTCGAATTTGCCACTGGTGAGAGCGAAGTCGACCTCTACCCGGTAGTATCTCTCAGCTGAGGCTGCTTGCACGCTTCTGCTGGAAGTGGCGCGATGAGCCCGAACGTCTTCAATGTCGATGGTGGCAGTGACGACCTCCACATCTGTCAAGGAGAACTGAGAGCCCTGGGCCACGACTCGACCGTTAACAGCAATCATAGCGCATCCGTCGTAGTAAAGACGGTCTCCGTCACATCCTTGTTGATTAGCATATAGATAAATACCACCAAGCTGAAGGATAGTGCATTCAGTGAGATGGAAGTAATAGGAAAGCAAGCCAGATACCTTTAGAGTTGCTTCTTTGATCAATTCTACCCTCCTGTAAAGCTTACGAAGTTCATGGTGACTACCACTGGAATTAGTGAAGATCTCCACTCCGTCGAGGCCCATCAAAATGTGGGGACTGAATATTAATAGAAATAAGGAACGAGAATTGGATGAACAAATCAGAAAGTATGACCTCGCGGGGGTGAAGAGTTCTTCGCACAGCTCCACTCCAATGCAGGTGTCGGTGGTACTGACGACCGCATCTCCAAATGGTACCTTTACCTAGAACAAGTGGTGTCGATGGTACTTTGTGCATAAAGACATGTTATACCTGTTTGGTGACTGCCTGGATGATCCTAGGGAGATAATGATCTTCCCACTGCCTATGTTTTGCCCACGGTGTGAAGTAACGCAATTCACGATAATTTCCATCATTGGCCAGCCACATTTTTGGGCGAATAAGGAGAATCTTCTTGTCATGGACGATTACTCTGCAGTTATAGATGACGTTCTTATGCACGACGGGCCTGATTTTGGATGCGTTCAGTGTGATGAGGTGAGTAGAGGGGTGCGACTAACATTCCGAGGTCACACACGATCCCCAATGTTTCCTCTGACGATAGAATTTTGGCAAGCACTTCCCAAGAATGGAGTACCGTATCCCCTGGAAAGGCACATAAATATGTGGCGCCAGAAGTGGGGTTGTACGATAAGAACCTTCAAGGAAATGATCTAAACATCCATATCCACTATTCAAGTATGAACGATGGACACCCGAACGTAGAGACGACGCACTCACGGAATCTCAAGCTCCGGTCCAACCCTAAGTGTCGCCCCGCGACTCTTAGCGAGTGCAATGCTTGTCATGATCCTTTCATAGTTGCCCTGGGGATGTTTCAGTCAACAAGACAGGAAAGAGGAGCAAGAACCCGCCTGGAAATCGAGTGCCCATTGATTAAGAGAGCTTGGAGCCGATTAGAGGGGTGTAATGATACTATTTATGAGGATAGCTACCAGCTGTAAAACGTGAGTCAGGGTATCAAGAAGGTGAGGGAGAGGCCTCACGTAGCCAAAGTTATGAGATGACCCATAGCACCTCAGAATGAAGAGGGGAACGAATATGCGTTGGATAAACCTCCGGTCACACCCTTTCAGTAAATAGGTACTTCTGTGCAAGCTTTTCGTGTATATGAAGTTCAAAGCAAAGGTATGTAACGGTGAGTTACGGATGCTTGGCTTGTTATCAGAACATGATATAACCGGGCCGATGACTTCCGTACATCTGATGACATACGTTTGGTGATCAACGATGTAATTTCATCCTTTATTAGCATTATTTGGAGAAATTCAGAATGATGACGGAAAACTCTTGTTCTATCTAGACGGAACCTGAATGAATATGAGAGGTATACTAAAAATGTGCGAAAACGAAAGCTGGGGTGACATGCAGGGGGTACTTGTATAACGAAGGGGTACTACAGAATGAAGCCTGCAGCAACGTGTTTTAGGCCGGAGTATTTGAGTAAGAGGGAGGGGCTACAAGGAGAAAGCGTGGAAATGAGCATTTTATATGGTCAAGCAGACATAAACCTGACGCGTACCAGGAGAACGAGCACCATTTTTGAGGACATTCACCATTGCGGCTCTCTCTTCATCCGAGAAGTTATCGGTGAGACGAAGGAATCCCTCCATCGCGGCTTTACGATCGTCTTTTGTCAGTTGGATCATTTGACGCAGGAGATGGTCAGCTCTCAATTGAGTGGCAGTCTGTGCAAGATCCAATTTTTCGAGAGCCTCGGCGACTTGACGGTAGTCAGTTGTCGGCTCGATCCCCGCCAAGTTATTCAACAAACGCGAACAATATTCATACGTAGAGTCGGGAGTAGCTTCGGCAAGCTGCGAGAGAGCGGCGGAACGAGCAACGCGGGCACGAACAGCCCAATAGAAATGGCGTCTTGCATTTTTCCACACCGCAGGTTTCGCACAACCCTTAGCTTCCATGCGCCCTGTTCGACTACAGAAAATATTCAGCCATAAAAAGGGTGTGGATCAACAAAGAGACTTACTCGTGAAGATCGGCATAGAGAAGTGCGATCTGCTTATATGTGGGTTGGAGCAGGGTCTCTCGCTCCGTCAACGCCATCGAAGCAGCAGCGCGCTCCTCTGCTGTCTTGCTGGAATCCTTGCTCGCACGTTTCAAGGAGGCATAAGTCGAATCCAATCGCTCCATCAGGGTCAGGATCTTGTCACGACGCATCTTGATCTCGACAATGCCCTCCGGCTCAAGAACACCAGCCCGAGCGTCGACATCAGCATACATCTCCATCTGCTCGGAGTTGATCGACGGATCAAGGACGACCCAGGCCCCTCCACGAAGTTCGCCATTTGGTACAATGTAGACAAATACAGGTTGCTTATAGCTCGAGAGGCCGTCGACGATCTTGGACCCTTGTTTCAAGATTTCGTCGTACATGTCTTGCTGACCACCAGAGAATCCACGCCAGTTCGCGAAAATAATCAACGGTAGACCCTCGCGGTTGAAGTCGAAAATGGCCTGGGCAGTCTTGTACGCCGAATTGGGATACCACACTTGACCAGCCTCCATGATGCGCTGCTCAAAGGATGAAGGATTGGCCGGGTCGGCAGGAACAACACGTTCGATCGTACGAGTCTCAACGGCAATGACACCCATAGGGATACCACCAAGACGGGCACGACCAACAACAACGGTTTGAGCCCATCCACTAAGTGTCTCCTGGAATGAACCTTTGTCGAAGAAACCGCTCAGGTATTCGGATGATGTTTCGTCAATCTTGCCCTCAATGAACCAGCGGGGATCGTATGCCCCCTTTGGTGGCATGTAGTCGATGTCGCGATCCCATGTGTCGGATGTCATTCGAATGGGGAGTGCACCGTCTTTCACCTCTGGCACGTAAGAGAGCCATTCGAGGATATGGGTGGCTCCTTGAAGGTCGCTGCTTGCTGTCAAGTGAGAAACGCCGTTCTTGTACATAATTTGCGTACCGCCAAGTTGCAGGTTGGAGGTATAAACTTCACGACCGAGGACTTTGTTGAGAGCCGGAGCACCAGTCAAAATGATGGGCTGTCCTTCGACTTGTACTGCACGCTCTCCAAGGCGGACGAGGTAAGCACCAATTCCGACTGAGCGAGCGGTGACCAGAGTAATGGTGAAAATGTCATCGTAGGCCCGGGAGGTGGCTCCGGCAATGAGACCAGAACCTTTCAAGCACTCAACACCGAGGCCGTCCTGGAGACCAATGACGTCCGTGATCTTGAACCGACGTTCGCCATCTTCCACTATTTCGACCGTCCTGACAGAATCCGGACCTTTTTCTTTGAGATTAAGGTAATTCTCTGGTGTGAGATAGAGATAGCTGACACCCTTCTCTGGGCGAGCATGATCATTCCAAGCGGCGGAAATGAGAGGAAGAGCCTCCTCTGCGAGGCCAATTCTAGCGCCAGAGTTGGCAGATAGATAAATGCGTGGTAGGCCGAAGTCGCGGGCATATTGGGTGACGAGATAAAAGAATTGATCCTCAGCAGGGCCAAAGGAACCAATCTTATATGTGATATCGTTGGCGACGACAACAACTTTACGTCCAAGAGGGAATTCTGGAGTCCTCAACGTGAACACCCAGCCCACCATACCACAAGTGTTGTTGCCTTGGGCCCTGTCAACCTCTGCAAGCTTGTCGTGCTCGTCAAGTACGAGCTCCTTGGAAGTCAAAAAAAGTTTGGGAACAACGAGAGCAGGATCGGTCTTCCGCGCCTTGATCCAGACGTTGTGGAGAGCCTTCGAGAAGAGGTCGGGGAAGTCGTACACGTAGGTTGTACCAATGAGGTGAGCCTGATAACGTTTGGGCTGTAGTGACTCTTTGGTGGGGTAGGCCTGGTGCACGGGTTGCAGATGAAGGGGGCCCTTTTCACCGATGGACTTCAAGATCGTGGTTCCCTTGTCGGTCGTAATTTCCTGGTAGCCGCGGTAGTTAACGATAAAGCCGGAGACATTCTCGATGATGCAGCGTATCGGGGTGACGTTGCCTTCACTGTCTTCAAGAGTAATTCGAATCTCAGAGCCAGTGACGTGCAGGCGCCACAATCGCTTGCCGTGTCGTTCAATGAAGCCAGAAATGGCAGCAAGTACATCCTCGTACTCGACAGCTAAGTTGTAGACAAAGTTCATGAAGATGTGGTTGCAATCCGCGTTACGGTGTTCTGCGCTGACAATTTCTAGAGCGTCAAGGATACTCGTCACCAGGCGGTCAGTCTCGGAGATGAGATATTCCGCCGTGCTCATGGAACCACGAAGGCGACCTGGTCGCACTAGGGCACGAATAAAGAATCGGTTGTCTAGCTGGTTCTCGCGGGCGATGGCATGATAAATGTGGATTTGCTTGGCTTCCACGAAGCAAGGTTTCAGGTTATAATTGGAAAGGCGACTAAGTTCCAATTGGAATGCAAGGGCTGGTTCGATGTTACGAATGGCCTGCTCTTCGTTCCATGCGCCATCGAAGTCACGTAGGGTGAAATAAACTGGGTACGTTCCGCGGCGGCAGAGAAGGATGGAAATGCGACGGATACCTCGCCGAGTAAGGATGTCGGCGTGATCATTGACAAAAGAGTGAATCTCCTTGTGCCACTCGGTTTCAGCCATATCGTCTTCCTCGCGGAAGATGCGAAGAGCAATGTTGATGACGTTAGGTGGTTGATTGTTGACACCATATCTCTCCGAGAACTCCTGGGGATCAAAGGCAGGCAACATCGAAACAACGTTGTTGAACCCCTTTGCCATGGATTTGAGATTAGGGAACGAAGCAATGGCTCCCGTGCGGACAGGTTGAGATTGATGACGATTGATCATATACGTCAAGTCGCTGACGGAGGCAGATCGACGAGGTTCATAAGTCCTGGGAAGGGGTCATCAGAAAATAACTTAGGGAAACAAAAAGGATGCGACATACCCTGTTGCAAAGTGTGGGGTATCCGGAGGGGAATGGGACTGACCGAGGTTGAAGCGCCAGGTTACTACAGGTGGAACCTCTCCATCATCGAGGGTGTCTCCATCTTCATAATCGATTGAAAGCAAGGAATATGCTTTGTATGCACGCCTGATGTACACCTCGAACGCAGCTGAAGAACGCCCCTCAAAAATCAACAGTTATGAAAAAATCGAGGGATAATACTTACCAAGGCGGACCATGGCATCTTCGTGGTTAAAGAAGGCTGGAAGCACGTCATAAACAGTGTACCTCGAATCGGTGAGTTCACGGAGGACCTCAGCCGATGGAGTCCTTATGACATATTAAGAATTGTAGAAGGAAAAAAAGAGAAATGCTGTGCACACCTGGGTGCCTGCCCTGATTCACCGTAATAGTTGTTGGTAACGGAGTTCTTCAAAACAGCTTCCATTTGGATGAGACGTTCCTCGTAGGAGGGCATCTGGCCAAGGATGAGGACCTCTCGGGCCTTAAGTGAAACGGTTGTTGATGACCTGGATATTGTTAAACAAAAACCGGTTCACCCGAGAGCACGAAGACATACTTGGCTTCGAGCGAGGCGAGCCCTTGTAGGACCTTAAAGAGTCTACTTTCAGCGTTGGATACATTAATGTTGCTGTCCTTCACGTGGTTGAGGACAGCCAGGACGAGCTTGACCTTGCCCTGGACCTTGATGTGGCTAAGAACAAAGCCGATCGCGGTGTCTAGGTCGTCCTTGTATTGCTCACGAAGGGCAAGGACACGGGCCTCGATACTACCACCGAAAAGTTTCTCTGTGGCCTCGTAACGCTCTAAAAGGTTGGCAATAGTCTCCGTTCCATGGCCCTTCAAGCCACCCTGGAATCGATCCAAGACTTCGTTCAATCCGGAAATTTTAGTGCGGAACATCGCGCGGTCCTGGGACAGAATGTTGTCTTGGACATAGTGGTCGATTAACTTCTTGATGCGTAAAGCAGGGAAGTCGGTGCTTTCACCCTTGGATTCGGCGGCGTCCATGGCGGCGCGGATGCTATCTTCCAACTTGGAAGGAATTCGGCCAGACAGGGATGAAAGAATCGCATTGACCTCGGAGTACGGGAGCCGGGGATCGTGTAGAACTTCGATGAATTCCTTGAGAGTTGAATTCATGGCAGATTGATTGTCGAAACCGTCGAGGATATCATTCAAGACACTTAGACAACGGTTAAGGCGCTGATGAGGTTTATTGCCGATGACGCCGGGAGTGCCCATGGGAGGTAGAAGTCCTTCAAAGGGTTTCGCGTGCTTGACCCGAGCGGGATCATCCAATGTGAGAATACCGAGGATGTCTCCTGCTTCGAGGCTGACTCCAGGTTGTTTGATCAGTTGGATGGTACCGTCTTCAGACGTGACCAATGGCAGATACATTTTCATGACCTAACAATGGGGTTGAGCGTGAAAAGAGTTGTGAAGGAAAACATAAAGGACAAACCTCAATCTCGGCATATTGGTCACCAGCTTTAACGTGGTCGCCGCTATCGAAGAAGTACCTGATAAGCTTTCCGGGACTTGGACTTCTGAGCTGAGTGGGATCATGTTCTTGCTCGATCAAACAGGTCTTGGCGTCCACCATCAATCGCAGAGCGCCAACTTCCTCTCGCCAATAAATAGAGTGACTCTTTCCATCCAAAAGAACAAGTAATCCACCATCCGCCAGAGGACGGGCTCCGACCATTGTGCTTCCTCCGTTCAAATAGAGAGTCCACACCGTCGAAGAAGATCGGGCAGCAGTGAAGGAATAGCGGGTATTTTCGTAGATAAAATCGATGCCGAAAACAGTGCGGAGGACGTCACGTCCAGGGACCTGTCCTTTGTCGAGGACGCGCTTGTATTCAGTCCAACAGGCCTCCGAGGCCAAATACGCCTTCGTGACAGCACCGCACACAACCGCCAAAGTCGCGTCAGGGCGTTCGGCAGTAAGCTTGTTGCTGATCAAGGAGTCAAGCCATCCTGTGGTAATAGTGTTCTCCTTGAATGCTTCGAGCTCCAAGAGCTTGATGAGATACTCAACCGTTGTCCTAAAGTCTCCTCTGATGCTCAATTCCTTCAAAGCGACAATCATGTTCCTGCGACTCTCGCCTCGATCCTCGCCGTATGCAAAGATATGTCCGAACTGTGAATCGGCAAACTCGTGCAACCCACCAGCGGTGCTAACCGAGAAATAACCCCAAACATTTGTGCTGGAGCGGAAATTCAGCTCTTGAATGGAACCAGATGAAGGCTTGAACCCTGCATCGGGATTTTCTGCCGTGATACGGACGGCAACGACGTGGCCCTTGGGACGGGGTTTACGTTGGAGTTGGTTAGATTCAGGGTTCTTCATATCGAAATCGATCTCTGAGGAACCATTAGGAGCAACGCCGTAGAGTTGACGGATGTCTCGGATCCGATGGAGGGGAACACCCATCGCGATCTGAAGTTGGGCAGCGGGAAGGTTGACGCCGGAAACCATCTCAGTTGTTGGATGCTCAACTTGGAGACGAGGGTTCAACTCCAAGAAGTAGAAATAGTCTTCGGCATGGCTATACAAGTCTTCAATATTTGGAATTAGCAAGCCGTCGAAGAGGGTGACAATAAATCGCGCATACATTCAACAGTTCCAGCACTAACATATCCAACAAGCTTGGAAAGCCGCACAGCAGCACGTTCCATTTGCTCAAAGGTATCTTCCTTTGCAATGGTAACGGGTGCTTCTTCAATGATTTTTTGGTGGCGACGTTGAACGGAACAGTCACGCCCAAAGAGGGAGATGGCATTGCCGTACTGATCAGCAAGGAGTTGAACTTCCAAGTGACGGGCTTGGCCCGCAAGCTTCATGATGAAGATAGGAGATCCTGGATTTTGTTAATTATGCTCTCAAAAGTGACGCATACATCAAGACTTACCAGGAATTTCTCCTGCAACGGCGTGATATGCGTTCTTGAACGCGCTCGGGTCTTCTACCTTCCTAATTCCTTTCCCTCCTCCACCCTCGCTTGCCTTAATCATCACCGGCCAACCAATTAGTTCAGCCTTCTTCAGACCATCTTCAACGGAAGTGATGCAAGCATCTGCATATGCCTTGTCGGGAACGGTTACAAAACCGGCTTCCGAAAGGACAGTGTCTGTAATCCCAGTACCTGACCATGGCATCGTTGGTACGTCAGCGCTTTGGGCGACAATGGTGCTCGAGATTTTATCCCCCAAACTTCGCATCGCGCTCCCTGGAGGACCAATAAAGACGATTTTGTGCTTGCTGGCGGCGAGAGACTCTGGAAGACGCGGGTTTTCAGAGGCATGTCCCCACCCGGCCCACACTGCATGTACTCCTGCACGTTCGGCGACATCGACGATGAGGTCAACATTGGCATAATTGTTGTTATTGCTTCCACCTGGAACTTCAATGTAACGGTCCGCCATGCGAATATATTCGGCGTTAACTTTCAGATCCTCGGGGGTAGCCATCACTGTAAACTCGATTTCTCGTTCCCTGCCGAAGGCTTCGTAACTCCATTGACGAATGGAGCGTATTTCCTTGACAGCAGCAATACCTGAACGTAAATTTATTAGTTAATAATTTTGACACGTTTTTCAAGGCGCACCGTTGTTCGCGATGAGGACCTACGCGGTCGGTTAATAACAGGTGGCGCAAGGTGAATCAAAAATGCACACCTTTGTAATAACAGTGTGTCCGCCATTGTCTTTAACAAAGTCCCGAATGCTGCTGGAGGATGCAGCGTCCAGCGAATTACCACCTACATTAAAAAAATTGTTCAACTCAAAACTGGGGGTGCCAAGAACGCGCGACGGTACCTATGAACTGCTGGACACGAGAATGGTCATATGCCGACATGGCTAATGCAATGGGAAGGGAGGAGAGCAAGCAGGGGAATGCAAGCTGCGATGAGGGAAAAGAGAGAAAAGCGAAGGGTTGAGTTCATTATAACCATTTCTGGGGACAGAATTATGATCGACCCCAAAATTCTATTCTCGATTACGTCAGCATCTATCCCTGGCGCATATACGAAGTAAAGGCTCCGGTTCTCTCTCCAATATACATCCATTGCGGTTCCTTCAGGAAGGTTGTAGATATATTCATATGCTGGAAGGAGCAGGGGGGGACGTCTCATTCTCTGGGTTGTTGTTGGATTGCAAAGAAAACTTAGGAGTCAACCGGGGATGAAATGAGATGCATATCCTCCCCGACTCCGGTCACGATTCATTAGATACATCTTATCACCTGCACCGGGTTGATTGATAGCTAGGAGTACATGGTCGTTCGCGTGGTACAAAATAACGCTCAACGAGACACCATCGTCCTTCCACTGCGAATCATTGAATAAAGCGATGGGAACTGAACGATAAGACGCGTACCTCGCGGTTTTCCTCTCAGTCGTCGCAACTTCTGTCTTCGCTCTGTTAAGAACCTTCTGGAATTCCGTGACGCGGTGCCTCATCCGCGAATGCATGTATGCCTTGGAGCACTTGATATGATAGTGCAAATAATCCCGGAAGAGTTGGATATGGGATATAGTACCCGATGCGACCGAACTGTGAGAAAAGTGGCGGGGAAAGAGGACGAAAGTAACGTAGCCGATATCCTCGCTGTTACGCAAGCCTGGGAGGTGACGAATTTCAAGTGGAGGATCGCGACTTGAATACAGGACTTGTGGGGCATTCTGGATGGATGGCTGGCGGCGAGCATCCACAAATTCCTAGAAACGTTTAGTATGGGCCAGTGATACTTGACCGGAAACATACTTGAAGGAACACTTTTCCGAATATTCTGTCTGTCTCCTCCCTGAACACCGTCGAAAAGATAACGGTAACTCTATCTGGAGCGGCCTGGATATACATCGCCTCCTCGTCTCTATAGTGCACCTGCATCAGCGCGCCCTGCCCTCCTTTCGTTTCCAGCTCCTTCTGCGTAGCGAACCCAAGTTCAAACGGAGCTGCAAGGGCATTGCGCTTCATCATAGCGAGAGATAAGACAAACGCATCTCTAGCCTCTGATCAAGCTAATGAGTCGCTATTTGCATGACATGGCTCGACGAAACGTACCAGGTTCCGCAGGGGCTTGCTCTAGATCGATCTCCAGACTGACGTTGTAGTCTGGCTCAACGTTACTCGAAAGAAGTGACCCATATTCTCGTCTCAGAATATCCAAAGCCCCATATTGAACAAGCTCATCCCAACATCGGATGTTCATCGACAAAAGTAGGACAGTCTTGCGTTCCGGGGTTGACAGATGAAAACGGACATTATCATAATCGACAAAGACAACATCTAGAGACCCCGGCCTATTTTGGCGTAAGCTTGACTTCAGATTATGAAGAAATAAGGGCGTTCACTTTTGAATCTTCTCCAGTACTGTGGTTTGAATAATAACGTTATGCGGCTAGGGGGGATGGTAAGCGCAGTACCTCCAATCGACATCAATCGCGTACATACCTCTAGGAGAATCATGGTGATCGATGAATATGAAGGCGTTTATATTACGTATAGTGAGTTCGCAGAGGGAAATTGGGAAGTAAAAGGTGATGTAGTAATCCAACCCAAGATGCCAGGGATTAATATCCAGTTGAACACCAAGTACAAGAGATTAGTGGGGTTTCGAACTCCGCCTCGCACAGCCACCCGACTGATCATGAGCACCACGGCCAACTTGAACTCTGTCAAACAATTCTTCTCAATAATTTTGATGGTACAAATTGATGTTTCGAGATAGGTTAAACATTTTTACGTCGAGAAAGCACTACCGACGCAAAATATCCACCGAGGTATCATAAAGCGAGTTTACATAACTGTCATAAAGATTATACTAGTAGTATTAACCTACTCTCATTTCACAATCGCGGTGACGATCGGTCAATGGTACGATATGAGGGAGCAGATGATAAAGCAGAGGCCGATGACTGCCTCTGTACAGTTGCAGGCGGTCGAGGTCGCTTTCCCGGCGGGAAGCGGGAAGGGCCTGCTGCCACCTGGTCGTCCGGCGACGTCGCTCCCCTTGTCAAAGGCTGAATACTCGAACTCGGTCCCAAGTTAGGATCGGAGCCCAGAGACGCATAATTCGGAAGATTGGCCTTTGCCGCTGTTGCCATCACGGCAGAGTGAGAGCTTGGTTTTGCCGTGAAAGGGTTCAAAGGAATAGCGCGATCCTCTCTTCGTGGCATCAGCTTCATGTTACTAACTCCCCCCGCCTTTCGCATGCGCCACAGAAACAGGACGGCCAGCAGGAGAATGAGAAATCCCGCGATACTCGCGCCCACAGCAGCCCTAGTTATGGCAGAATTCCTCTGGTTAGCACCACTGTAAACAATGTCATCAACAAAAAAAAATTAGACGCCTTGTCGTGGGTGCGACGTTACCGTATATCCGGAGTAGAAGAAGCCTGAAAATAACAGTTTGTTCATAGCTCAGGGTTGCGCATGGCTGAAAGCACGTACCGTAGGTCTAGAAGTTACGCTCGTGCTGGAACTGACACCAGAACTACCTAAACCGGTTACATTCCCGGCAGTTTGATTTGCAGGTACGACATTGAACTGTAAAACCGTCAGATACCCATTTCTTACTGAAGAAAACTCACGAAGCGCGACCCACGTAGACAACATCATCAATCGCACCCCGCATCGACACAGGCGTCAAAACAGGTTGATGGTTCGCTGCGGACACAAGGGAGGAAAGGCGATAAACGCCGAGTGGGAGGCCGCCAGGTACATCGACCTCGAAGAGTCCATTTGCATCTGGAGACGCCTGGGTGACACCTTTGAAAAACGCAAAAAATGAAGGATCGGTGGGCTCTATTTGAGCCATAGAAGTGAGGGCCTCTATTACGACTGAAATATGTCCCATAATTTGCCCTTGCTGGTTTACTTGCTGTGGGGCAGCCAGGAAATTTGTTGATGGATTGACGAATTGTCCAGCGAACAAATTGGTAGCGCTGAACAGGATTGAGAAGCCGGCATTTTCAGGGATGCTTGAATTGAAGATAGGCTGTGTAAATCGCACTGAAGGCTGAGGGACAGATGAATACCTACAGCGCAGAAGTTACATAAGTACCACAACTCACCGTGTTGTTGAATGAAGGGAAAATGCCCATTGGGGCGGGGTTACAGGATTCAGAGATCACTTGTTTCCCATTTGTAAGAGGAACCCCAATCAAGGTTGCACAATAATTGATAAAATTGTTGGTTGAGGTCAAGGATGGGTCCTGGGCTGATCAGCGATACCTTAATAAAGCTTACATGGCAAAATGACGAGAAGGAAACCTACATGTTTGAGGGGGATCGTTTCCGTCGCTCGCAAATCCTGCAGAAATGGTAGCATTATCCAAAACCAAGGATGTTTGCGCTTGTCTTCGGACAAGAGAGGCATCTCGCCAATTAGTCGTATGTGAGTCTGCGTTTGTCCAAGTTTCCGAAGTCCGCCGCGATTCCAAGACATTATCCCTTGACTCGACCCATCTCACGATGCTCCGTTTGTTTTTAGGGATCACTGAAAACTGAGCTTTTCATGAATTTTGAATGGAATTTTTCGGAGAGAGCGACAGGACGTACATAAACCACGTCATTCAAGAGGCCGTGTTGTACAACGGGTACAAGCACTGGTTGGTGGTTTGCAGCGTGCGCTGTGGCCGTTATTCGATAGAATCCTGGGGGCAATCCTAGGGTGATGGGTGTTGTGCTGACGAGGTCCTCTGGAAGTTCTTTAGAGAATGTGAATTTCGTTGGATCAGTCAATGACGTTTGGCCAAAGGAGGTTAGTGCCTCGATAACAATATGATAATGCCCAAGAATTGTTCCATCAGTGGGGTCAAGTTGCTGAGGAGCTGCGAGAAAATTTGATGTCGCGTTTGCAAAAGCACCGGTTTTGAAGTTTTTCGAAGCAATTGTAACCACCAAGGGTGTCTCTTCGGTAAAGACATCGCCATTTCTGGGTTGCGTGAATTTTGTAGAAGGCATCTTATCCTTGGACGGGAGGTGGCCCATGGGAGCAGGGTTACACGAGCCTGTGCGTATCTGTTGACCATCCGTGAGAGGCAAATTTACCGTAGAGCAAAAATTGATGAAATTATTCGTTGAGGTCAACGACGGGACTTGATCTATTCATCATTAATGCTCATTCCCTTCACTATGTTGCAATGATGCGTACTTGGGCTGGCTGATGCGCCCATACCGTCCTGTGCGAATCCTGTAGAAACGAGGCTTGACAAAAGTGTTGTCGAAGATTGTGCAGCATCTTGCGGGGGTGTTTGTCTCCTTCGAAGAGAAGTAGTTCCTGGAGTAACCGCAGCACATTCCATTGAACAGAAGGAGTGCAACAATTCACGTTATACACACCAGCCTCGATTCGTTGGTCATGTCGCTCGGAATTAGCGGATAAAGGCGGCGCTTTCCAGAGAGCCGGCATATGCGAGTTGAATGAAAGCTGAGGGGGAAAAGTTTTGAAGGAGTGTGGGCTTAAGTTTCCAGAAAGCAAGAGATGTACGGCCGAAGGTCGCGAAGGAAGTCAACTTCACGCCGTAGCGCTGAGCACCCAGCGTCTTCGCTAATTTTGAAACGCAGGACCTCGGATCTACCCGGGTTCAGTGAAAGCAGGTTGTGAACATCTTCAAGTACTACCAGACGACAATCAGATCCGAGTCCCTGAGTGGATCAATATTTACAGTGCTTTGCATTTGGGATTGAACACACAACAAGTGTGAGGAGTGGGCGAAAGGAGCAGAGCGTGAATGGCAGTGGTACAAATTGCCGTACCGTACAATCAAATGCATGACGGAACGAAGGAAATAGTTTGGCTCAAAAGCCAGAGCCCATAACCTGTTGAAATCCTCAGCGGAAAAGGTGAAATGCAAATATGTATTGATGTACCTAAACATTGAGTGAGTCTCAGCGGAAAAGGTGAAAGGCTAATATACAAAACGACCAAGTAGAACTAGTCTCTCGTAGACAGTCTTCGATATATGTGATGTACGGATCACGATATATGAAGTCTGTTATTTACCACGCCCCCAAAACCGCGCTAGAAAATGTTTATGTAATCTTCGGACTTTGAAATTACCTTTCCCTCCATTGAACAGACAGATAGCAAGGTCCTTTCGGATTTGTTAAGAGAGAAAATTCATTAATGGGTCTAAATGTGTACTGTATCAAAAATTCGGGACCTTCTAGGTGGATGTGGAAGCGGTAGGAAAATCAGTGTCGATAACAGCAAGCACCTTCAGATCACGTGCATGGGTTTTGACCTCATTATCCATCGACAAAAATGCTCACACAAAGAGCACCCACCTCCCCTCAAAATTTGGTTTCTATATTTAATTAGCAATACAAAAAAGGTTCCTGTCAAAAAAAAAAAGTCAAAAGTTGTTGCTGTCGCATGAAATTGACGTGACGTGGTTTCAAAGTCCGAAGATGATTACATAATGATTTTCTAGCACGGTTTTGGGGGCGTGGTAAAAACAGGACTAGTTACTTACAGCCGTTTGCATAATTCCGTGAACATCGACAATTTCTTTCAACACATGACGTGAACACGCCCATAACCAAACAAAGCAGATACGGTGGCCAGGAAGTGCCTTCTGCCTTACCCCTTGCGTTTGCAGCGAATTTGGGTCCAGAAACTGAATGTCCATGTCCGTTTGAATCCCATTGTCCCTGATAGTAGGTGAGGCGGGTTGTTCGGCAGTGCGGCATCGGAGTTTAAATGTGACAATTCCGCGAGGTCGATCTTTCCTGCCCTGTTTTCCAGGTCACCACCAACACACGCTCAAACCCAACCTCCGCCGCCGCCGACGACGACTTTGAAACTGCGAGGTGCAGTAGCGCAACATGACAGGGAAATTTTAAAAGGTGTCAGGTGCGTGACAGCTCAGCGTGCACGGTACAACTACTTACCTACCCTCGCTTTCCATGCAGTACCGTGTTCATGGCGCCTCTGGCATTTCCCTCTCTTTCCACCATGCTGCCACCACATCCCCATTCGTTGTTTGGTCTTACGAGTCCCGCCAACGCCATCGTTTGACTGCTCCCCTGCGCCTCTCCCTTCCGCCATGGCGATTACTCACGGGCCCGACATGTTTTGCGGCGGCTGCGAACAAATGTCTACCCACCCCGTCGTCTTCGGAGCAGCCACTACACAAGTCATCGTCGTCGTTGTTTGGGGAAGTGCACACACCCCCGCAGATGGTCGCCCTCGCGTCAATCGACGTCCTGTGCGCATCGGCGAGGTCTTGCCAACCATTCACCCACTTAATTACTACCCCGACCACGGGTAGCATTGACCGGCGGGTTTTTGCATACCCTCCGCCCCCATCCGTGTAGACCCGTACCCGTACCTGGGTTTGACGAGTACAGGTAGGATCAGAAATTTTTACCCGGGATATAAGTATTCTGGTTAACATTTTTCGCTTTTATCCCCGCGATATTTCGTCCTGTTGAGATGCAGGGGCGTCTAGGACGCCTGAAACCACCAGAGGTACCTACGACCCCTGCTTCTTATCGGGATGAGGTTAGGGCTGTCTTGGACATGCTGGATGACATTACTGCCACCACAAAAGATGTCGTTCGAGAAGGGGCACGTTTTTTCCATACTGATGCGAGGAAACTTATCGTGACCAATGCTCTCATCATTTTATAGGGAGAAGGCACGGGTTCACCTACGTTGGCCAGAGTATCAGAGCTATCGACCCAGGTCTCGGAAGACATCATGCTACTCGCTGCATCCACCATTCCGTCGTTCAAAGTCTGCTTAGAAACATACCAATTGTGAGTGGATTCTTTTGAGTCGTTAAATGTGTTGGATCTAAAGTCTTCTCTGAAAGGATTCTCGTTGACGTTCGGAACAGATTGATTGCCAACCATGTTGCCACCGACGATGTCACGATAATCAATCGTCGCCTGGACCTGTTCATACACGAATTCGAGGTAATTTAAACTTTTCCTCAAGTATACCGACTGAACTTGTAATTATAGGAAAAAATGGATCTCCTTATATCTGAAAGAAATAAACCATTACCCTTAGAATCAGCCAGTAAGTTCATTCGTGGCTTATGTATGCCAAAAGAAATTTTCTTACGCTTTTCAGATATGTTTCAATATGCTCACCACCTCGACATTTTTGGAGGAATCTTCAACAATGTAGTATCTAATGCAGACCAATCGGTATGTTGTTCATACCTCATTCTCGGCTAGAGAATTGTGTGACTTACCATTCGCCTTTAGCACAAGATCCTCTGGATTTTGTATATTCAATGTGGCGTTTTATTTGCCTAAGCGGGTCACCTCGAGCTTCGCAGGGTTTCTAGATTGAGCGGAAGCAATCTGCACGGCCTCTAATTTGCTCCTGCTTGATCAACAATAGTTCTCTGCTGCTCGTGTGTGTTCCTGCGTACCGCAAAAAACGCCCATTTCCGCCCCAATTCTCATGTTTGAATTTCTTTATTCCGAGACCGCCTTTGTATCAACATCCGGCAAGCATCATTTTTGCGCGTCATGGAAGCTGCTTGCAGGGAGGCCAAATAGCTTTATGTATGTGCCAAATGGTGTCATTGCTTGCTGTAGTGCTTTCGATGTACAGGCAAAGCTTGCTATAGCAATAAGACCCCTATTCAATCACCTGATTTTCGGCCCCTGTGTGAACTCCTTGTTCGTTTCTTCTCTGCCCCCTATTTCAGATCTAAATCAAATCTAAATGACTGCTTCCAATCTATTGTGCCCCTATGCAGTGAAGTTGAGACGAACATGGGGATGGCACAATACCGGCGTAGTGACCTTACAACAGTGTCATGAGCTCACTGCAACACCGGTGTATTGAACCCCACAAGAGTTCAATTCGACGTGGAGGACCCTACGAAAGCGAAACCAGCTCAAAGCCTTAAATTCCCTCAACGACTTTTTATTGGGAGCTTCAGTTTCAACTAATCCCTCATGGTCCTATCGCTCTCGAAAGACCCGATATACAGTGGCTACCTCATGTCTGTTGATGATTTTTAAACAGTTCTTTCGTCAGTCTCAAGGCTCATTTTGCCAATGAGCTGCTGCCCAACCACATTCCCGGCTATGATTCTTGGAGACGGCGCCTCCCAAAGGCTGCTCGCGACAAAGTGCCCAAGCTCAGATGTGCGTGTCATCATTAAATTATTGATCAACTCCTCCACTATTCTTGTTTCTTTTAATCCTGATTTTCGTTCTCAGTGACTCTTTTTCCAGTCATTGACGAGGATGCTGTCGTTTCGGAGGAATGTATTCTTCCCCGCTATACCGCTGAGAAGCAGTTTCTCCGTAACGAGAACAAGCACCTCGGAGCAGAATGAGGCAGATAAAGCCAACCTTGACGAGTTTATTCGCTTTGTTGCGTCTCAGGGCAGGACACTGGATTTGACGTCCGTTGCTGGGCTTGGCTGTCTGAAGGACAGGCATTTAGATTATCTTTGGGATATATACGTTTTTTGGGGTATTCTCATTCCGGCATGCAGCTGAATCGTCCTCTCTTTCTTATGTAGCGGTAAATGTACAACCACCAGCATCGTATCTTCATGCCTGCCTTGTTGGACAAAGTCGAGGTGCTTACACTCGGTACCCTCTGGTTTTTAGAGTACCCTAAGCGATATTACGCAGACCCCTCAAATTCGTCTTGTATTTCGATCCGTGTCTCGCCCTTGGACCTTTGGATCGTCGCCTGTATTTGTCCGTCGCTCTGACAATGCGAGGCATGCTTGTATACCCCTATTACATTCATTGTTTAATGATACACTTAGCGAGGACTTACACTCTCCCTGTACAATTAAAGGGTATGGTATGATAATTACGTACACGGTGCGAGCATTTATGCCTTAGAAATGCTTCGGCCAGAGGATCATAGGTACAAACTCGCCACGCTTGTCTGATCCAACTAAAGAGGAGTGTTCAGGATCTACATATGAACAGAAAATGGGTGCATACAACTGGATGTTCGCAAGAAAAGCATGAAGCAAAAAGATTTCACGGAACTGGCGTCCACCAAAGCAATAGCAATCAAAAAGAAAGAAAGAAAACTCAAGTACGTAGCCAAGCGGTTTTGGCGATCTTCTTTAGTCTCTTCTGCTCCTTAAAACGCTCCTGTGTACGGAAAGAGGACGAACATGATGTTAATTACATCACCAAATTCTCGACACTGGCGGAGAAGAGAACACTTACCAAATCTTTCTTCGTGGGTCTCTTCCTTTTCTTCCCAGAACCAGCTTCTTCATCATCACCTTCCTCAGCCATAATGCTTCCACCGCGTTTGGCCAGATCCTCCTCCCATTTATTAACGTCAAAGTAAAACTCGCTCATTCGCTTGGCTCTTTCGTATTCGGACAAATGGCCAGGAGTACGCGAAGACATGGGAGCAAATTGTCCCGTACGCGCGTTGAATTTCGCAGTAAAGGTCGGTAGATCTGTATTAAAAAAAATCCGTCGTCAATTTGTGATGGCATTCAGAATTGTGGTGTAAAACGAACCTGCTGGGCCGGTGCTTCCAGGAACGGTAGAGGCAAGCAAAGAAGGGTCGAGATGTGCGAGAAGAGGATCTATTCCTTGAGCAAGAGCAGCTGCTTGTAATGCTGCGTGTTGCGCTGCCACACCAGAGAGAACAGGGCCAGTACTTGAACCTTCGGCCTGGTCTTCTGTTCCCCGCGTCGCAGCTGACGTGGCAGCGGCCTCAGCAGAAGTAGATGAAGATGCCTCGGGTTGTAAAGGGTTTGTCCAGGTCGTTTCCTGAGTGGTGGGGTTGAAGAAATAGTACGCGTTGTATTCGGGGGACCAAATGGCTTGCCATTGCGGAACCGCTGCTGTCGGAGTGGGAGTCGCGTCGGAAGAGGATCTTCCTTGCCCTCCTTCACCGTTGTTTTCAGTTTCGCCCTCGTCTCCCGGAGATGCGGGGGATTTCGAGGCAGCCGGCTCGGAGGCTTCGTTGGGGGTCGTTGAGCTGGGATTCTCGTCGCCCTCCGATGTCTCTACAACCTCTTTTCCTTTTGTGTTGGGTTTCGCAGAGTCCTTGGGCGACATAACCGCTGGGATATGACGAGGGGTAGAGGTAGTGGTCGACGTTTGTTGTATTTCAAGCTCCGACTGTGAGATCCACCTTCACAACCGTGACTCGCAATTTATTATCTAGAACACAACGTACAGGGAAATGTCCTCCTCACTTGTGCCACCGCTTCGTAGTGCGATGAAGCACCCGTCGCGACCAGGTACACCAACGAGCGCATCTTCGAGTACATCACCACAGATATCCCGAGTACCATTGCCATCGCCTTCCCCAACGACTCCAACACCTTCGACTTCGCAGTCTCCACCAAAGTCGACATCATTCAGTCGCACCCACTCTAGCAATTCCCTGTCAGCGCTCAGCCCAACCACACCTACTGGTCTTGTCTCACAGTCGTCTCTCCCGCATCACATCGGATCAGCCGCACACTACACACCGAAAGTGTCTTTTGACACATTTGAGAATCCCGTGGCTAGCATGTTCAGCTTTACGCTGCAGGTCAAGTCCGAGGGTTATCGAAGGACTCGCAATACACGGGTGTTTCTGTGTGCGTCGAGTCCCGACGAGAGTGGTCGTGAGGCGCTTGAATGGAGTCTTGAGTACCTAGTGCAAGATGGAGACGAGCTGATCGTGTTCAGAGGTGCCGACGAAGACGTCTTCCGTGTGTTGCACATTAATCATTTTAATTGCTTGAAAATTAATTTCGTTTCTAGAGAAGGACCATAATATTGTCCGGGAGGAGGCACGCGAACTCATGCGGACCATACAGGAGAGGAGCACCGAATGCGATCCCAATCGAAAGCTCTCGCTCATCCTTGAATATATCCCAGGAAAGATCACAGACACCATCGACCGTCTCATCGCACTCTACCGCCCAGATTCCCTCGTCGTCGGCACACGAGGGAGAAGGTTTGGTGCAGGTCTTGTTCAAGGCCTAGGCTTGGGTGTGGGCGCCGGTGTGGGTATTGGAAGCGTTAGCAAGTAAGTTGGTTGTATGATCCGTTTTAGATCAAGTCCTCATGATTTCTGCAGATACTGTCTCTCGCATTCGCCTGTACCCGTCATTGTTGTGCGACCAGGACGAAAATTACGCAAGGCGGTCGAGAAGAGGAGAGCTGACCCCAAGAGGGGTACACACTTTGAATAATGACAAGACAACTTTGGGCATCATTGTTCTTCTCAGAGAACTAAGTGATTATCCCTCCAGAACTTGTGATATTTATTTAAGTTATACCGACCCCTTCCTCATCAAATATTGTACATAGTTGATCAATAGTTGATCTGCGTTCGAATTCTGGACGCTGTCCTTGCATAAAGATTTGGACGGTGAACTAGGTGGTGAAGGAGCAGGCAGAGATTCGGAAGACTCGGGATCTATGCCCGTTACCTTTAGATAGAGGGCCTTAGGGTGTTCTGGGTAACGATTTTTGGTTTCTGCTTGTGCAAACTTCGGCTCGATAGCGGTGTCTGTGGCATGAAAATAATAAAATAAAGAAAAAAAGAAAGATGACGCAACGGGTGGACGGGAGACTCAATATGGTAACTTTAACATCCCGTGATACGACGCGTCGACGCGACACGAGGGAGCTACAAGGTAGGCTGTGAGTTCTGGGAAGGCGGGAAGATGGGCAAAGGCAGGGAGGAATGATGACCAAGTAAAGAACCCTTTTTTCTATAATTTTTTGTCGCTTAGATTTGGATTCTCGCTTAGATTTTGGCAT
>Ga0307517_10001670_pt1 | contig 36710 bp, 35 predicted proteins | sample 23_EM_MG_FD_194515 | JGI IMG/M metagenome (GOLD analysis project Ga0307517, IMG submission 194515) | Populus trichocarpa ectomycorrhiza microbial communities from riparian zone in the Pacific Northwest, United States - 23_EM | ecosystem: Host-associated > Plants > Roots > Unclassified | place...
CAGCAACCACAGCGAGCCGACCGGAGCGTCAAACAGCGCCTTTATGGAATTTGCCTGCACTCGATCACAACCTTCCGTCACGCAAGCGGCCATGCCGCCGATGCTACCTGTCTGCGCCCGTTACGCGTGCGCTGATGCCGCGAATTGAGACCGTCAGCCCACTGACCGCCGTCTCCTCGCGGATCCTCACGTTCGGGACGTGAAACTGCATGTCCTCGACGTTGCCCCATGCCGTGCTTCTCGATCGCCGCGCCGCCGAAGGCGCTCACCGCCACAGGCACGTTTCCCGAGCATCGCGCATTATTTCGCGCCCCGGGGCTAAGCACCAATGTTTAATCGGCCCCATCCGGTGCCTAAAAAGCATCTCTGGCCAGCGGAGCGCTCGCGATTTGTGATCTATGGATCGTCGCGACAGCCTTGCTGTGCTGGCCTAATGGCGCCCAACCGCATGGCGCGATGTCGAGCCCCTATTACCCGTTCCCGAGCGAGGGCCCACCGCATCAAACGCATGGGTGGTGCGGTTCGGCCCCACCGCGGGCGAGCGGCTTGCCCACTTGATGCCGGTGGAACTCGAGCCGGTCGCTCGGGCCACGAACTCGCGCACTACGCCGGGAAAGTCGCCGGTTCCGAAACGATAGATCACGACCCCGGCGGCAGGCTGTTCGGCCTCGGAATCGAGCTGGGCGTCGGCAAGAAGACCCCGGGTGCAGGCCTTCACCCCCGGGACCCCCAGCCCTTCCGGGCCATGCACCTCGTCATACCAGGCGCCCCATTCGTCGCGCATTCCGGGCATGTAGTTCGCCATCAGGATCATCAGGTGCTCGGCATCGCCGGCCAGCTCGCGCGAGACGTTCGACGTCTGGTGGCGCACAATGTGGAACAGATGGGTCCGGTCCGCCTCCAGCAGGCCCGTTTCGCGGGGAACGCGCAACTGTGCCGCCAGGATCGCCCGCCTGTCCGACAAGAGGGCATCGTCGATTTCGAACAGCGTCACGCCGCGATAGAGCTGCGCCGCCGACGTAGACGCGGGAAACTGGGTGTTTGAGAGGCGGTATCGCTGCAGACGGATCAATCCACGCCCCAGCTCGCCAGGGAGCCCCTGGAGGTGGCGGTCGTATTCCACCTCCTTGCCCCCGGCCAGGTTATGGAACTGCACTACGAAATGGGTCATGCGTCTCTTCCGACTCCGCGGGCGCGCCGCGTTTAAGCCGTGACCCCGCCATCGACGACGAGTTCGGCGCCTGTCACGAAGCTGCTCTCGTCAGAGGCCAGGAAGACGACCGCCGAGGCGATGTCGTCGGGCGTTCCCACACGCCCGATCGGCGTCTTCTCGGCGCCGTATTCCGCACTGGCGCCATGGTCAGGGAGCCATTCGGTGTCGATGATCCCGGGGTGTATGATGTTCACCCGGATGTTCGACGGCGTAAATTGCGCGGCCGCGCACTTGTTCAGGCCGCGAATGGCCCACTTGGTGCTGGCATAGGCCACAAATTGCGGGCTGGCTCTGATCGAGCCGATCGACGCGATGTTGATGATCGAGCCGCCCCCGCCCGCCATCATCAGCTCGGCGCCATACTTGATGCCCAGGAATGTGCCGAGCTGGTTGACCCGGAAGACGCGTTCGAAATGCGCCGCGTCCGTGACCGCGAACCCGCCCCTCTCACCAATGCCCGCGTTGTTCACCAGCACGTCGAGGCGGCCGTGCCGGGTGCGGACAGCGTCCATGACGCTGCGCCAGGCGGTTTCCGAACTGACGTCATGGGAGAGGTAGGACGCTGCGTCGCCCAGCGATGCGGCCAGGGCCTGGCCCTCCTCGTCCCGGATGTCGGTGATGACGACCTTGGCCCCCTCCTCCGACAGGCGACGGGCATGCGCGGCGCCCTGGCCCCGCGCGCCGCCGGTGATCAACGCGATCTTTCCTTCAACTCGTCCCATGAGAAGCCTGCCTTTCGAATTGTGGATGACCGGCGTCGTTGCGCCTGGAATTTTGAAGCTCTGGAGAGACCTTGATTTAATCCACAGCGTAAGAAGACCCGAACCGTCTGGTCGGATCAGTGCACGTGGGCGTCGCCGCGGAGCAGACGGCCGGCCAGCGCGCCGGTGTGTTCGCCGTCACGCAGGAACACCTGCCCGCCAACGACCGTCGCCCGAATACCCGCGGACTTCGCCACGAGTCGGCGGTCGCCGCCTGGAAGGTCGTTGACGACCTGCGGCAACTGGGGCGCCACGGTCGCCGGATCGATGACATTCAGATCAGCCACCATCCCGACGCGGAGCAGGCCGCGGTCGTGGAAGCCCCAAGCCACCGCCGGCGCATAGGTGATCAGGCGGATGGCTTCTTCCAGGGTGAGCCATTCGCGTTGGCGAACCCAATAGGCCAGCAGGTGGGTCTGGATCGAGGAGTCCATGATCTGGCTGACGTGAGCCCCGGAGTCGGAGAACGTCATGATCGCCAGGGGATGGCGCAGCAGTTCCATGCGTCCCGCTTCGTTCTTGCCGGCGATCGCCTGGGCGAAGAACTGCTCGAAGTTCGTCTCCAGCGCCAGGTCGATCATCACATCGACGGGGTGGCGTCCGGTCTGCTCGGCCACCTCGGCGACGGTGGGGTTCAACTCGACGGCGTCTTTCAACACCCGGATCCACTGGTAATCCGGCGCATGTCCATCCGCGCCGGCGCCGGGCGCGCGGCTATAGTCGCTATGCTTCGCCGCGTTCGCCAGTCTGGTGCGATGGACCGGATCGGTGAGCGCCGCCCGCTGCGCGTCGAGCGGCAGGGACCGTATTTCCGCCCACTCCGGCAGAGCGTCGAATGGCAGACGCGTCTTGAACGAATAGAGGACGCAGACCTCCCGCGAATGGGTCTGGGCGTACATGCGCCCGCCCGCCGCGTTGGTTCGCTCGACCATCCCCATCCGTTCGCGCCAGTTGTTGTCCGGCGTGACGCCAAAGGTGATCGGAACGCCGGTTTCCAGCGCCAGGTCCTGAAGCTGCGCGAAAACCCGATCCCGTGCTGGAATGTCGGAGGAGTAGATGTCGAAGTCGTTGGCGATCTCGAACATGCCGCCGCCGGCCTGGGCGACGGCCCTCACCAGCCGCTGGACTTCGCTCCAATCGGCCAGGCGAGAGGCGACCGGGGAGCCGTCGACCGTTGGGTGGGCGCGCGAGCGCGACGTCGTGAACCCGATCGCCCCGGCCTGGATGGCGGCCCGGACTTCGCCCTCCATCAGCCGCAGTTCGTCCTCGGTCGCTTTTTCCGTGAAAGCGCGCTCACCCATGGCCCAGGTGCGCAGGGCGCTGTGGCCGATGTTCAGCGCATGGTTGATCCCCTTGGGGAGCTTGTCGACCACGTCCATGTAGTCGGTGAACCTCTCCCAGTTCCAGGATATCCCCTGCTCCATCGCCTTGGCGCTCATGTCCTCGGCGCGTTCCAGGTTGCGGATCACCAGTTCGCGTCCGCCCTTCCGCATGGGGGCGATGCTGAAGCCGCAATTGCCCATCACCGCCGTCGTGACGCCATGCCAGCAGGAACAGGAGCCCAGGGGATCCCAGAAGGACTGGGCGTCCAGATGGGTGTGCCCGTCGATGAATCCCGGCGTGACGACATGGCCTTCGGCGTCGATCTCCTCGGCGCCACGCTCAGGGATGCGCCCGATCTTGGCTATGCGGTCACCGACCACGCCGACATCGGCCCGATAGGCCGCGAAGCCGGATCCGTCGACCACCATGCCGTTTCTGATCACCAGGTCGTACTGACTCATTCGCCTGCTCCGCGGTCCATACTCGGCGCTGAGATGCGCATCTCGGAAATCCAGAATAAGGAAGCTCACCGCCTAGCCTGAGAGCCACAGGCTCAGCTTACGCTAGCATTGGCCTCAGGGTGACGAGCGTCAGCGTGAGGGATCCAGGGTAGCTAGGCGTGAGGTGTCGACCAATACTAATTGGATGCCTAACCGATCAAAATAATGAATTGGCGGCAGAAATCGCGGCTCTCTAGCCTGTCGCAGATTGCATAGTTTGGGCCCCCCAGAATTTTGATGTCGAATCCCCAGCCGATCCTCGACGCGGATCTGCCGATCGTGGACGCTCATCACCATCTTTGGGACGTGACGGCGAAGATGGCGCCGGCCGGAACCGCCCGGCATCCGCTCGAGGCGATGAGCCACGTGCGTCCCCGTTACCTCGTCGATGAGTTCCTGGCCGACACGCGGCTCGGCCACAACATACGCGCGTCGGTATATGTGCAGAGCCAGCCTGGCGTTTCGTTCTACAGGCGCAGCGGGCCGACCGCCGCGGCGCCGGCGGGCGAGACCGAATTCGCCAACGGCGTGGCGGCCATGACGGCGGGCGGCCTCTATGGCGATATCCAGGTATGCGCCGCGATCGTCGGCTATGCCGACCTTCGCCTGGGCGACATCGTCGAGGGACTTGAAGCCCACCTGGCCGCGGGCGGCGGGCGCTTCAGGGGCGTCCGTCAGGCCGGCGCCTGGGACGCGGACCCCGAGGTCCTGGGAGGAATCTCCGGCTTGCAGGGCCTCTATGCTTCCGAACCCTTCCGCCGAGGCTTTGCCCGACTGGCGCCGCTGGGCCTGTCGTTTGACGCCTGCCTGCTCGAGCCGCAGTTGGGCGAAATCGTCGATCTCGCCCGTGCGTTCCCGGAGACGACCATCGTGCTGAATCACGCGGGCATGCCGCTCGGTATCGGGCGCTATGCCGGACAGCAGCAGGCCCGTTTCCCGATCTGGCGGGAAAGCATCATTGCGCTGGCCGCCTGTCCTAATGTGGTGGTCAAGGTCGGCGGGCTCGGGTTCCCCCTCGCCGGATTGGGCACGTTCCTCGCGAAGCCCCAGTTGACGGCGGAGCAGCTGTCCCGCATCTGGAGACCCTACATAGAGACCTGCATCGAGGCCTTCGGCGCACGACGCAGCATGTTTGAAAGCAACTTCCCCGCCGACGCTGGAAGCGCCGGCTACGAGACAATATGGAACGCGTTCAAGATCGTCGCCGCCAACGCCTCCGCCGACGAAAAGGCCTGGCTATTCAGCCGGACAGCGCAGTCCGTCTATGGGTTGTCGATCTGAGGCAAGCCGACGGTTTTGTCAGAACCCATTCTCGGGGCGTTACGACAGGGACGGCCGTGATATAAGGGTCAAAATTAGTAAGGGAGGTTGGAGTGCATAAGCTCCTGATAAATGGAGACGTCGTCACGGTGGATGCTGATCCGCAGACGCCGCTTCTTTGGGTGCTCCGCGACCACCTCGGGATGACGGGCACGAAGTATGGCTGCGGTGTAGCGCAGTGTGGCGCCTGCACCGTACAGATCGACGGCGCTGCAACCAGATCCTGTCAGGTCCCGCTTGGGGCCGTCGGTGAAGCCAAGGTCACCACCATAGAGGGCCTGTCCAAGGATGGGGACCACCCGTTGCAGGCGCTGTGGATCGAGATGAACGTGCCGCAATGCGGGTACTGCCAGGCCGGCATACTGATGGCGGCCGACGCGCTGCTGAAAGCGAATCCCAGCCCCACCGACGCCGATATCGACGCCGCCATGACCAACATCTGCCGCTGCGGAACCTACATCCGTGTCCGGGCCGGCATCCACCGCGCCGCGGCGCGCGCCAAGAAGGCCGCTTGAGATGGGTCTGCCTGTCGACCTCAGCCGCCGCCAGTTCATCGTGCGCACCGCCGTCGTCGCGGGCGGGCTTTCCCTGGGGTTCGGCACAGCTTCAGCCGAGGTCGGCCACCGCGCCGATGACGTCCTGGAGCTCAATCCCTGGATCACCATCGCCCCTGACGACACGGTAACCGTGCAGGTCGCCACGGGCGAGATCGGCAACGGCGCGATGACCCAGTTCTGCATGACCGTGACCGAGGAACTGGGCTGCGCCTGGTCCAAGGTCCGGGCAGAGTTCGCGTCGGTCAACCGCAACTATCTGGAGAAGGACGTCTATCTGGAAGGCCAGGGGCCGGTGGGCTATTTCACCGGCGGCTCGACCATGGCGGCCAAGATGCGGCCCTTGTTGCAGGCCGGAGCCAGTGCGCGCGAACGCCTCAAGCTGGCGGCGGCGCAGCGTTGGAACGTGCCGGCAGCCCAGATCTCGGTGAAGGACGGGGTGCTCACCCACGCTCCCAGCGGTCGCACCTTGCGCTTTGGCGAAGTGGCCGCCGAGGCCGCGACCGTCACCTTGGCTGCTGAGCCGGCGCTGAAGCCGGAGTCGGAGTGGACCTTCCTCGGCAAGGCGACGCCGAGCAAGCTGAACAATCGCGATATCGTCACCGGCAAGTCGATCTTCGGGCTGGATGTCCGCCAGCCGGGTATGCTCTACGCCGCGCTCAAGCAGGCGCCGGAGCAAGGCGCGCGCCTGAAGTCCTATGACTTCGAAGCGATCCGGAAAATGCCCGGCGTTCACTCTGTCGTGGTGGTCGATCCGGCTGAGCCGCGCCACAGCCCGCCTGTCGCCTGGCCGCTGCCGCCGTACGCCAACGAGGCGCAGCCTGCCGTCGCGGTCGTCGCGGACCACTATTGGCAAGCGCGCACGGCGCTCGAAGCGCTCCCCATCGAGTGGGAGGCGCCCGCCAGTAGCGCCTGGAAGACCACCGCGCAGTATGAGGCGGCGGCGCGCAAAGCCTGCGAGGCCCCCGGCGAGGTGATGAAGCACAAGGGCGACGTCGACGCCGCCCTGGCGAAGGCCGCCACCGTGGTGCGCGCCGACTATCTGACGCCCTTCTGCGAACATGCGCCCATCGAGCCGCTGAACGGCACAGCGCTCGTGACCGCCGACCGCGTGGACCTGTGGCATCCGACGCAGCATGCCAAACAGGCTATGGGCGTCGCGATGGAGGAGACCGGCCTTTCGCCCGAACAGATCTTCGTTCACCCGACCTTCACCGGCGGGGCGTTCGGGCGCCGGGTCCTGGGCGACGACTCGCGCATGGTGCTGGCCGTGGCTAAGAAAGTGCCGGGCAGGCCCGTGCACGTGATCTGGTCACGCGAAGAGGCGACTCGGCACGGTCGCTACCGCGCCATGGGCGCGACGCGGATGACAGCCGCTCTGGACGCCTCGGGCATGCTCACCGCTCTGCACAGCCGCAGCTCGGTGTTGGGATATCCGGGCGGTCCCCAATCCATGTTCCTCTACCTGGCGGGCGTGCCCAATCTGCAAATCGAACGCACGATCATCCAGGCCCCCCAACGCACCGGGCCCTATCGCGGACCGGGCTACAACTTCCACGCCTTCTTTGTGGAGAGTTTCATTGATGAGTGTGCGGCCGCCGCCCACATAGATCCCGTCGCCTACCGCCTGAAGCTGCTCGAGTCCTGGCCCGACAAGGGCTGGACCAAGTGCCTAAACGAGGTCGCAAAGCAATCGGGCTGGGGGAAGCCCCTGCCCAAGGGACAGGGCCGCGGGGTGGCCATCAACAACTGGAGGATGGAGGGCAAAGCGCCTCGCGAGGGCACCACGGTCGCCTGCGTCGCGCACGTGGAGGTCTCCAAGGCCGGCGTGCTGAAAATCCATCAGATCGACGTGGCGTTCGATTGCGGCCGGACCCTGAACGCCGATGCTGTGCAGGCGATGTTCGAGGGCGGCTCGATATTCGGACTCAACATGAGCCTTCACGAAGGCCTCGCCATCAAGGACGGGGTGATCCAGCAAAGCAATTTCCACGACTACACCGTGGTGCGGATGGCGGAGATTCCACCGATCCGCATCCACCGGGGCGGCTTGTCGGGGGATGATCGCATCTCCGGGGCTGGCGAGGCCCCAGCCGGACCGATCGGGCCGGCCATAGCCAACGCGATCTTTGCGGCCACGGGCAAACGCATCCGCCGCACGCCGATTCTCGCTGAGGATCTGAGCTGGGCATGAGCGCCGCGGCTATCGTCGAATGGCGGCTTCCCTGATCCCGTCGTTCGGTGAATACCGTGTGGAGTCTTGGGACCGCTGACGCCCTGATGCCCCTGAAACAGGATGAACGATCGTCGGCCGGATTGGTCGAGCGGATGCTTCGGCGTCATGGCCAATGCTTCGTTGACAATCTGGCGCCGCACCCACTTCATGCTGGCCACCACAGATGGAAATGCCCTGGCTGTCATGGCGCGTGGGCTTAATTCCGCACAATGATCCGGACAACGAGGGGGACGGCATGGCCCGTAAAGAGGTGATGACCTCAGAGGAAGAAGGGCTGCCGCCGGGCTGGACCCGGGGCCAACGGCGCACGGGGCTGCTGCTGCTGTGCTTGGTGGGCATCGTCAACCTGTTGGACCGCCAGGCCATCAGCATGGTGCTGGAGCCGATCAAGCATGAGTTCCACGTCACCGACACCCAGCTCGGCCTGTTGACCGGCGCGACCTTCGCCCTGGTCTATGCAACGCTGGCGATCCCCATGGCGCGCCTTGTGGACACCGGGGCGCGAAAGACGATTTTCGCGCTGTGTATCGGCGTTTGGGGCCTCGGCACCATGTTGGCCGGCGTGGCGACATCGTTTGCCGTCCTGCTGACGAGCCGGGTCGGCGTCGCTGCGGGTGAGTCTGCTTCCATGCCTGCGACACACTCCATGGCGGCGGACCTGTACCCCAGGCGGATGCTGCCCATGGCTCTGGGGTTGATGACGGCGTCCAACTCGATGGGCGTTGCCTTGTCACTCTTCCTTGGGGGTTGGCTGAGCGAGGCTTTCGGCTGGCGCGTCATGTTCATTGTCATCGGCATTCCAGCCCTGCTGCTGGCGTTTGCGCTACAGTTCGGGATGCGCGATCCGCCGCGCCGCACCGCCCACGGCGACGTCGTCGCCGCGGTCAAGGCGCCGTTGCGCGAAGTTCTTGGCTACCTGGGGTCGCTGCGTAGCTATCTGGCCGTGGTGGTGGGGCTGTCCGCCGGTGGGTTCAGCGGCTTCGCGATGTTGGGGTGGGGACCCAGTTTCCTGATCCGCGTGCACGGGCTGGCGCCGCGCGAGGTCGGATTCTGGTTCGGCCTGGCCGCCGCCGCCGGCCTTGGGGTCGGGGCGCTGGTGTCCGGCAAGTTATGTGCGGTCCTGGGGCAGCGGAATGTAGCCTGGTACCTGCGCCTGGGGGGCGCCGCCCTGTCGATCTGCGTTCCGGTGGGGCTGATGGTCGCCTTTTCCCATAACGCGATCGTGGCCGTGACCGGCTTTTTCCTGTACACGTTCTTCAGCAGCATGCAGGCGCCCGCCTGCTATTCGATGATCCAGTCTCTGGCGCGCCCCGGGATGCGCGGGACAGCGATAGCCGCTTGCGCCTTGATCAATACTTTGGTCGGCTCGGGGCTTGGGCCTTTCATCATGGGCGTCCTCAACGATCACTTTGGCGTCACGCACGGCGCGGAGGGAATCCGGTATTCAATGGCCTGCGTGATGATCGGCGCGGCTATCGCCTGTTGCTCCTATCTGTTCGGCAGCCGTTTTGCGCAGGCAGAATATGCCCGCGTGGATCTCCCACGCCCGACCTAGACCTGGGCGGGCGATCGGTCCTCCCAGGGCCCGGAAGGAAGCGCCTGCGGGAGGGCGTCGCCTCCGGCGGCCGACCAACCCGACCCTGCCGCCGACCGCAAGAACGCTTCCGTCCAGTCTACGCAAGGTGGAGCGGAGAAGCGGGTCGCTGTCCCAAGCCGCGTTCGGATAGTCGGCCTCTCGAGGGGTGCGTTCTTTTGATCGATTGGTAATGCAACAAGTATTAGTTCTTGTTTTTAAGCTAGCCCATGCTTTTCCCGACCTTAAACAAGGCCCGGAGGCCAAGTGAACAGCAACGGCGCTCAAGGCGTGATCGCGCATTATGACGTGGTGGTGGTCGGCGCGGGCCTTGGGGGAATCTACGCTGTTCATCGCTTTACGCAGCAGGGGCTTTCCACCCTTTGCCTGGAGAGGGCGGCCGGCGTGGGCGGGGTGTGGCGTCACAACGCCTATCCCGGCGCCCGCGTGGATATCGACAGCATCGACTACTGCTACCACTTCTCGCCGGAGATCTATCGCGAGTGGACGTGGAAGGAACGCAACGCCTCTCAGCCGGAGTTGTTGAACTATCTCAACTTCGTCACCGACCGCCTGGATTTGCGCCGCCACATGCGGTTCAACAGTCCGCTGACCGACGCGGTCTGGGACCCGGCGCTATCCTGCTACCGCATCAAATACGGCGACGGTCACGAGGCCACCGCGCGCTTCCTGGTGCTCGCGACCGGCAACCTGTCGGAGCCTCGCCGCCCGCCCTTCGAGGGGCTGGACGACTATGAAGGCGAATGGGTGCAGTCGTCGCGATGGCCCGATCGCGAGATCAGGTTCAAGGGACGCCGCATCGCCGTGGTCGGCGCCGGATCCAGCGCCGTGCAGGCGATCCCGGTCCTCGCCGAACAGGCCGAGCACCTCTATGTGTTCCAGCGCACGGCCCACTTCTCGGCGCCGGCGCATAACGGGCCGATGGACGCGCAGCGCCACGCCGCCCTGGCCACCGACGTGCCCGCAAGACGGGCGTACCTGTTTGGCACCCCCGCTGGCTTGGGCGGGCCGGCCAGCCCCGCCAGGCGCTTCAGCGAATATGGGTCGGATGAGCGGCACAGCCGGTTGGAGCGGGCCTGGGCCAGCGACGGGCTGGCAATGAGCGGCGTGTTCGCCGACCAGCATACGGACAAGTCGGTCAATGACGTGGTCTCGGAGTTCGTGCGGAACAAGGTCCGGGCGATTGTTAAGGACCCCGTCCTGGCGGAGAAGCTTTGCGCGAAGCGCTATTCCCTCGGCACACGCCGGATGTGCAGGGACACCAACTACTACGAGACCTACAATCTGGAGAACGTCAGCCTGGTGGACGTATCCGCGGATCCCATCAAAAGGATCAGCCGGACCGGCATCGAGACCGAAACCTCGGAATATGACGTCGACCTGATCATATTCGCCATCGGCTTCCAGGCGTTCACCGGGGCCTGGAACGGAATCAACATCCGTAACGCGCAGGGGGCGCGACCGACCGATAGCTGGGAGCGCGGCCCGAGGACCTTGCTGGGCCTAATGACCGGGGGGTTCCCCAACCTTTTCACTGCCACAGGTCCTGGAAGCCCCAGTAACCTGGCCAACCTGTTCCTGATGAACGAATACCACATGGACTGGATCGCCGACTGCATCGCCTACATGGACCGCAACGGGCTGAGCATGATCGAGCCTGGCGATGAGGCCATCGATCGGTGGGGCGAAATCACCGCGCAGGCCGCCAGCCGGCTCTTGCGCCTGCAGCAGGACAACTACATGGTCCACGTCAATTCAGACGGAACACGGGTATTCATCCCCTATACGGGGGGCTTCGGGAAATACATCGAGCAGGCCGATGAAATCGCCGCGAACGACTACGCAGGATTCGTATTCGACGGCCGTCGAAACCGGGAAGTCCGTGAACCGACTCTGCGGGCGCAAGCTCTTCATCCAGAGGCCACTCCTGCGAATTGGTTCGAATGACGCGCCAACGCCGACAGGCCTTCAGGCGCTGCTGGCGATGAGTTCCGCCTGGGCCTCGGCGATTATGTCGTCGAACTGCCTTACCAGCGTACCCGGCGTCCCCTTTTTCCAGCCGATCATCAGCCGTCGCTGAATATTCCTGTCAGCTAACGGCCTGATCACGACGAAGGCTGAGACCCGGTTAGCGATCGAAGAGTTGACGATCGCGATGCCGGCGCCCGCGGCGACCAGACCCAGCGTCATCTCCGTGCTTGGCGCGCTCTGCACGGCCTTCGGCTTGAATCCGGAAAACCCTATTTGCGCGAGAAGCTGATCGCGAAAGAACGGGGTGACTGCAGGCACGATGAGCACCTCTTCGCGAAGGTCATCGAGATGAACCTCGTCGCACGAAGCGAGAGGGTGATCGGTGGGGACCGCGAGCAGGAGCTGATAGCTCGCCACCTCCCGAAGCTGCAACGTATCGGGCAGGGTATCGTAGCCATAGAGCAAGCCGATATCGAGGCGCTCGGCCTCCAGCGCTTCGACCTGCGCCATGGTCCCCAACGGGAAGAATTGAAGTGTGACCAGCGGGAGGCGGGCCCTGAACCTCCGGACCGCAGTCATGACGATCGCGCTCGAGCCCGCCAGATCACTGATACCGATGCGCAGGTCCCCCTGTTCGCCCGAATGTATCCGCTTGGCGCTCGCGTTCGCCTCCTCGACAGCAGCCAGGATCTTGCGCGCTTCGGCCGCGTAGCTGTGGCCCGCCGGCGTCAGGCGCACCCCGCGTGGCAGCCGCTCGAACAGCTCCACTCCGAGCTGGGTTTCCAGATCGCGGATCTGTCGCGAGAGAGCAGGCTGGACCAGGTTCAGCCGTTCTGCGGCGCGATGGAAGTTCTCGGCTTCGGCCGCGGCGACAAAATATCGTAGGTGTCGCAGTTCCACGGCTCTCACCTGCACTGATGCATCAGCGGCATCGAAACAGCCCGCATGGGTCTTAGACTGTGCGGGGCTCCGGGAGCAAGGTCGGTGTTCATGCGGTTGGAGGCGAGCGCCTTGGCGCGCCGGGCGGACAGAGCCCAGGGTTAGCCGCAGGGCGGCCGACACGCCCATGCCTGCGTCAGATGCTGATGGCGGTTGGCCCCGCAGGCGCCTGCATCGGGGCGCTCCCGCCGCAGCTCACGCCTGGCTTTTCCATCGGGGACTATGGGAGGCCCAGTCGGCGCTGGGGTGCAGGAAGGCTGAACCGGCGTCGACGGTGATGATCTGTCCGGTGATCCATCGGGCCCCGGGGCTGGCCAGGAACGCGATGGGCTCGGCGATATCCCAGGCATCGCCCTCGGTGAGCAGAGCGGTGCGTCTGCGGCGATGGTCGCGAATCCCGGCGGCGTCACCCTCGGTCGCGAAATGGCGGGCGACCATGGCCGTCCAGACCTCGCCTGGCCGCACGGCGTTGCAGCGCACGCCATCCAGCCCATGGTGGGCCGCAATCTGTTTGGTCAAGGCTTCGAGCGCGCCCTTGCTGGCGCTGTAGACGACACTGGCCGAGTGTTTTTCGACAGCGGTGGAGGAGACATTCACGATGGCGCCGCCGTCGACCATGCGGGGGATGGCGTACTTGCTAAGAAACAGCGCGCTTTTCAAGTTGATGGCCATGGCCCGATCCCAGGCCTCCTCCTCGATCACCGGCACGGCGCCTGGGTCGGATATCCCGAGATTATTGATCAGCACATCGAGCCGGCCAAAACGCTCCATCGCCTGCTCCACGGTGCGGCGGCATTCGGCTTCCCGCGACAGGTCGGCCGTGACGGAGATCGCCTCGCCCCCCTCAGCGACGATACGAGCTACCGTCTCGGCGCCGCCCTGCTCGTTGATATCCGCGACCACGACCCGGGCGCCGCGGCGCGCCAGCAGGCGACTCGTCGCTTCGCCAATGCTGCACGCGGATCCGGGGCTCGCCCCGCCGCCTGTCACGATCGCCACTAGGCCCTCGAACTGCAAAGCTTCTCTTTCGACCATGGTCTCACTTCCGATGTGGATGTCCGGCGACCCAAAGCGGGCCGATTTCAAATAGCGCTGCCTGACCTACGCCGAGCGAACCGACAACGTCCCATGTCGCAGTGCTTCCTCTGAGGCGGTCAGGCTCCAGAGAATCCCGACCGCCGATTGTGTTATCTTCTGGAGACCGGCATCTCGCCAGGCAGCCTGTGCTGATGCGCTCGATACCCTTCAGGTATCGTCACCGCGCCTCGCTATGGAATACTTTTTGGGCACCGCACCCCCGCCCAAAGAATATTGGACACCCCTCCTCCGCCGTAGATTCCTCCTATCGAGAACAGCAGGTTTTCCCGGAGTTGACTCACAATGCCCCACGAAAAACCGGCTTCCGACCCGCTGGACGCCGCCACGACGGAGATGCTGGATCGCGCTCGAATCGTGACCGTCGACATCAAGGGGCTGCCGGCGCTGGAGGCGGCCAGGCGGTTTCGTCCGCCACTGACCGGACGCATGGAGAGTCTCGAGCCGCCCCTTCGCATTGAGGACAGAACCCTCCCGGGCGTGCACGGCCCGACCCCCATCCGGATCTACTGGCCCCAGGGCGATGGCCCACATGGCGCCGTCATCAATATCCATGGCGGGGGCTGGGTCACAGGCAGCATTGAGGCAGATCATCGACGCTCGCATTCACTTGCCACCCTGGCCGGCGTTGTCGTGATCACCGTCGACTATGCTCTGGCGCCTGAGCGGCCCTTCCCGGAGCCGCTTGACGACTGTTACACGGCCCTGCGTTGGACCGCGAAGAACGCGGCCGCCCTCAATATCGATCCGGAGCGCATTGGACTGATGGGGGCCAGCTCCGGCGCCAATCTCGCCCTTGGCGCGGCCCTCATGGCGCTCGACCGCGGCGAGGCGCGGGTGGCGTTGCAGGTTCTGGTCTATCCGGCCCTCGATCCCCAACTTGCGGGGAGTTCCTACGAGGAGAATGCGGGGTTCTTCACCAACAGGACGGTCATGCAATGGTTCTGGGACCAGTACACGCCCGATCCCGCTGACAGGAAAGGACGCTATGTGGACATCCTGCGCGCCGATCTGCGAGGGCTTCCGCTGACGTTCATCGCCAAGGCCCAGTATGATCCGATGCGCAGTGACGGCGAGGAACTCGCGAGCGCCCTGCGCGACGCCGGCGTGGATACCCACGTGCGCCTCTATCCTCTGACACATGGATTTATGGTCGGGGCGACCGCGGCGCATGCCGAAAGCAAGCGCGCGTTGAATGACGTCGCGTCGTTTGTGCGTAGCCGGCTTGCTGAGGACAAATCCGGTCAAACCCCATGTTGGACCGCTTCCGTGGAATGATCGAAGCAACATCGTTGGGGATGGCGCTTCCCAGGACCTAGGGGGTTGATTGAGGAGCCCCATATGCCGGCGCTGGGTGGCCTTATTGGTCTCCAGGACGCAGATGGCCTGGGCCCTCCTGGACCTCGCTGTCATCGACGGGCCATTCGCCGCCGCCTATACCAAGAACCGTCGATCGACCCCGGCCTTGCGGCGGCGCAACTGGTCACGCCGACCTTCGCGCGTGATCCGCCGGGTGTCGGCGGGAAGAGCGCCGTCCAGGTCTGCGAGCTTGACCAGTCGGGCCTCGGGGATCGCAACCCTTTCGGCCTCCACGAAAAGCTGAACCATCAGACCAACCGTGTGGCCGCCGGTGTCCAGCCAGTTGGGAACACCGGGATCGACGTGGGAGACCACGACGCAGGCGGAGCCGTCGTCTTCCATCGCCGCCTGCTTGTTGTTCACCGACGACAACCGGTACCGATACTCCACCGAGTTCACCCAGTAATTGTGCATCTGGACGTTCCAGTAGGTGCAGCGCGGCGGCTTCACGCGGACGATCAGCGCCTCATCCGGCTGAACCCTCCAATGGCAGAAATTCACCGCGCCCGATAACTGGCGGACGCCAACGCCCGGGGGCCTTTTGTAGGGCAGGCCGGCAACCCATTCGTTCGGAAATTCTCCATAGTATTCATTCCACTTGGGCCAGGCGGCGCAGTCCTGGATCAGCCACTCGGCGGCGTCGCTCAATCCCGCGATGACCTTCTGGGGCGTCAGAGGCGGAGGCGGTCCGTCAAGGCCGACCCGCTCGATGGCTATGCGCATCGGCTCTTCGGTGTCCCATTCCCCGAAGAATTGACGCACGGTGAGATGGTTCAATCCGGGTGAAAGCTTGATCCAGTTTCCGGGCGCCTCGTTCTGGCTCAGCGTAATGACGAAACTGCCATCCCACTCCGTCTGAAGCTGGGAATTGCTAAGGGTCCCGCCTTCGAGGAGAAAGAAGGAGACCCAGGTGACGCTGCCCCGATTGCCGACGATGCGATAGGTGTGGTCGCCATCCAGCAGACTTATCAGGTAGGTGCAGTCGGGATTGTCGCCCCACGACTTGCTCGTCGGCGTCTGCTGCGCCCGCAATTGAGGATAGAGCGGGTCGGCGAACTCCATTTTTTCGTTGAGCGCCTTCGAGATGTAGCGCGCGATATACTGCACGCCCGCGGCCCGATCGAGCGGCGAGTCCGCCACTGCCGGAGCAAATACCGTATCGCTGGCGTCCTTGAGGCGATCGCAAAACGAATACCATGCAGCCTTAAGCTCGGCGTTATAGTTCTCAGTCATGTCGGACCCGTCTAGATAATGTTCGGCAGAAGTATCCTAAATGGGGGCGATCTGGATGGTCAATTCCAAATACAAATTTGGACTTGATTCCTGATTGATCACAATTATGCATCACTTTGATTATCAATAAGTCCCGATCTCCGGGGAATTCATTGTTTGAACGATTGTGGATGCAATCCAATATTGGCGGCAATCGGACGCACTCCTGCCGCGCGCGCTGATGCCGGGTGATCGGGCGCCCTAGCGACCGTCGGCGTCGCCGTCCGCCGGATAGCGCGCGCCTTCAGCCCGGCCAGCGATAGCCGACGCCCGGCTCGGTGACGACGAGGGTCGGCGTCGATGGGTCAGGCTCGATCTTCTGGCGCAGCTGGCCCACGAAGACCCGCAGGTACTGCACGTCGTGCTCATGCGCCGGACCCCAGACGGCGGTGAGCAGCTGGCGGTGGGTGACCACCTTTCCGGCCCCTTCAACCAGCTGCGCGAGCAGGTCGTATTCCCGCGGCGACAGGCGGATCGGGACGCTGGCGCGGGTCACCAGGCGCTTCACCAAGTCGACCGTGAGGTCGCCGACGGTGACGACCGGCTCGGCGCCGCTCGCCTGCAGCCTGTGGCGCAGGGCCGCCCGCAGGCGGGCGAGGAATTCGCCCACCCCGAAGGGCTTTTCCACATAGTCGTCGGCGCCGGCGTCCAGGGCGTCGATCTTCTCGGTCTCCCGGTCGCGGGCCGACAGGATGATGATCGGACCCCTGTAGTAGGCCCGCGCCTTGGCCAGCGCCGCCGCGCCGTCCATGTCCGGCAGGCCGAGGTCGAGCACCACCGCATCGGGCGGCTTGCGGGCGATCTCGCGCAGCCCCGCGGCGGCGGTCTCGGCGCGCACATGCTCATAGCCGGCCGCGTCGAGCGCCGGACCCAGGAAGCGGTGGATCTGCGGCTCGTCGTCGATCACCAGGATGCGCGGCTTGTGGGCGCTCACAGCATGTGCCCCGGCATCGCCTGTTCCTTGGGAAGGCTGATCAGGATGCGTGCGCCGCGGCCTTCGTGGATGGGGCTGGCCGCGGCGATGCGTCCGCCCATGGCCTCCACGAAGCCCTTGGCGATGGTCAGGCCGAGGCCCGCGCCCTTGCCCCGGTCGGAGGCCTCCTCCATCCGCCGGAAGCGCTCGAACACCCGCTCCAGCTCGGTGGCGGGAATGCCGCGGCCCTCGTCTTCGATGCTGATCACCACATTGCCGCGGTCCTCGTAGGCCGCCACCTCGATGGTCGTCCGATCGGGGCTGTAGGCGATGGCGTTCTCCAGGACATTGACCAGAACCTGCTCCAGCAGCGAGCCGTCGGCCATGACCAGGGAGAGCTTGTCGGGAAAGTCCCGGTCGAGCTTGCGGCCATCCAGCCGGCGCTTCACCCGCTCCACGGCGGCGCGCAAGACGTCACGCACGTCGATCCATTCGCGCCGCGTGGTCAGCACGCCGCCCTCCAGCCGGGTCATGTCCAGCAGGTCGCCCACATAGCGGTTCAGCCGCTCGGCCTCTTCGCGGATGGATTGCAGCAGGTCGTCGCGCACCCTGGGCGCCAGTGACTTGCCGAAGTCGATCAGGGTGGTGGCCGCGCCCAGCACGGTGGAGAGCGGGGTCCTGAGGTCGTGGCTGATGGAGTTGAAGAGGGCCGAGCGCAGCCGGTCGCTTCGGCGCAGCGCCTCCGCCCCGGCCGCCGCGGTGGCGAACTCCGCCCGCTCCAGCGCCACCGCGCCCTGGTCCAGGAGGGCGCTGACGAAGCGCTCGCCGTCCTCGCTGGCGATGGCCTTGGGCTCGACGCCCACCACGCCGGCGCGCGACTTCACGCCCTGCAGCGGCCGGAAGATCCAGCCGGCGTTGGGCAGGGTGCCGGTGCCGTGGCCGGCGGGCTCGCCCTTTTCCCAGGCCCAGCGGGCGGCGGCCATGTCGCCCGGCGACAGGACGTCGAGCAGCGGGGAGGCGGCGGCCAGGACGATGTCCTCACCGGCCGGGGTCAGCACGACGGCGGCGGCTCCGGTGGCGGCGGCGAGCTGCTCGGCCAGGGCGGTGGCGGCGTCCTCGGCGCGGGCGGCGGAGGAGAGGCGGCGCGTCGCCGAGAGCACGGCGGCGATCCCCGAGGCCCGGCGAGACACCGCTCGGGCCTGGTCGCGCACCCGCCCGGTCAGCCAGCCGGTGGTGAGCGCGACGGCGAAGAACACCGCGAAGGTGAAGACGTCCGAGGGATGGCCGATCGACAGCGTCAGCCGCGGCGACAGGAAGAAGAAGTTATAGACGAAGGCCCCCGTCGCGGCGGCCAGCGCCGCGGGCCACAAGCCGAAGGCAAGGCCCGACACCAGCACGCTCAGCATGAAGACCATGGCGAGGTTGGCGCTCTCGGCGTAGCGGTCGACGATGCTGGCGACGACGCCCGCAGCCCCGACGGTGGCGAGCGCGCCCAGGTGGCCGAGCCACCGGACAGGTCCGATCGACGGACGGGCCCGGGGCGGGCCTGAATCACCCTCGCCCCGCTCGGTGATCACGTGGATCGCGGCGCCGCGGGTCTCCTCCAGCAGGGCCGTGATCAGGTTGCGGCGGAACGGCAGCGCGCGCCGGCGGGCCTTGCCGACCACGATCTGGGTCAGGTTGTTGCGCCGGGCATATTCCAGCACGCTTTCCACAAGGTCGTCGCCGGTGAGCGCCACGGTCACCGCGCCCAGCTGCTCGGCGAGTGTCAAGGCTTCGCGCAGCTTCTGGCCGGCGCCCGGCGAGGGAGGAGCGAGGTTGGGCCGCTCCACGTGCGCCACCGTCCAGGGGGCGTTCATCATCATGTCGGAAAGCCTGCGCCCCGCCCGGACCAGCGAGGCGGCCGTCGCGTCGGGGCCCACCAGCACCAGGATCCGCTCGCCCGCCGCCCACGGCCCCTCGACCCCGGCCCGCTTCATGGCGCCGATCAGCTGGTCGTCCACCGTCTGGGCGGCGCGACGCAGGGCCAGTTCGCGCAAGGCCGTCAGGTTTTCGGTCTTGAAGAACCGCTCGGCGGCGGTGCGCGCCGTTTCCGGCAGATAGACCTTGCCCTCGGCCATGCGCTCGCGGAGTTCGGCCGGGGTGATGTCGATCAGCTCGATCTCGTCGGCGCGGCTGAGCGCGCCGTCCGGCACCGTCTCGCGCTGGCGCACCCCGGTGATCTTCCAGACCACGTCGACCAGGCTCTCCAGGTGCTGGACGTTGAGCGTCGTCCAGACGTCGACGCCGGCGGCAAGCAGTTCCTCGACATCCTGCCAGCGCTTGGGATGGCGCGAGCCCGGCGCGTTGGAGTGGGCGTATTCGTCGACCAGCAGCAGGCCGGGCCGACGCTCCAGCGCCGTGTCGAGGTCGAACTCCAGCAGGGTGCGTTCGCGGTATTCGATGGGCCGGCGCGGCATGACCTCAAGGCCGCGCAGGAGCGCCTGGGTATCCTTGCGCCCATGGGTCTCGACCACGCCGACGACGACATCGCCGCCCTCAGCCTTCCGGCGGCGGGCGGCGCGCAGCATCTCATAGGTCTTGCCGACGCCGGGGGACATTCCCAGGAAGACCTTCAATCGACCCCGGCCGGGCCGCGACGTGGCGGCCAACAGGGCGTCGGGATCGGGCCGGCGCGGCTCGTCGTACGTCATGGTCCCTAGGGTGCTCCGCGGCGAAGCCGGCGTCGAGCGCGAGCTTGGCCCGCGGCTGATCACCGAGGCGGTGACCCCCGATGGCGCAGCGGCGTCCTAGGGCTTGCCCGCACCGGTCGCCACGGCGGCGCCGGTAGGTTTCTGGGTGTCGATGCGGATGCCGGCCAGCACCTCGCTGCGCTTGTCGAGCTCCGTCCCGCCCGCCGGGAAGCCGTTGAACTTCAGCATATAGGCCAGCGTGTCCGCATAGTCCTCGCCGCTGAGCGCGCCCGGCCGATCCATCGGCATGGTGGTGCGTATGCGGTCGTAGAGATCGCCCATGGGCAGGCCGTTCCAGTTCGCCAGGAACTCCGGCCCGGCCAGCGGCTTGGCCTCGCCCGCGCCGGCAAGCTCCGGGCCATGGCAGCTGGCGCAGTTCTGGGTGTAGGCCGCCTGCCCCCGCTCGGCCTGGGCGGCGGTATAGACCCCGTCCCAGGTCGACTTCGCCGCGCCCTGCGCCCGGAGCTCGCCACCAGCGGCGATCGCCCCGCCCACCGCCAGGACGGCGATCCAGATACCCTTGCTCATGCTCACGACCCTGGCAGCGTGTAGGTGATATACTCGCCGGAATAGACCCCGCCGCTGGCCGCCACAATCAGGTACTGGCGGCCGTTCACGGTATAGGTCGTCGGCGAGCCGGATTGCGGCGCCCGGGCGGTCAGTGAAGCGGCACGCCGAGGAACAGGGTCAGCATCCGGCTCAGCGCGCTTGTGGCGAAGGCCGGCGCGTCTTCGGCAGGGTCGGCGCTGTGCAGGGCCCGCTGGATCAGCGCCGCCTCGACGGTCCTGAGGCCCAGGACGCAGGCCTCGTCCAGCCCCTCGGTGAGGCCCTCGCCGCGGGCCCGCAGGAAGTCGGCGAGCTTGCGGCCGGAATAGGTGTCCGCCGCCATGAGGGCCGGGGCATAGGACGGGCCCGCGCCGGCCAGCAGGCGCTGGTAGAGGGCGCGGAAGAAGCCGGGGTGGCGCTGGATCACCCGGGCGGTGTTTTCCACGAGCGTCCCGAGCACCTCGGCGGTCGGCGTCCCTTCCCACTGGGGCATGGCGAAGAAGCGGTCGAAGTTGTCGCGCGTGCGGGCCGCGAACTGGCCGTGCAGCGCCTTGAATAGCGCCTCCTTGTCGCGGAACCGGCGATAGAAGCTGCCGATCGAGCAGCTGGCGGCGGCGGCGATGTCGCTGACGTGGGCCTCGTCGTAGCCCTTCTGGGCGAAGACCGCCTCGCCGGCCTTCATCAGCCGGGCCTGGGCCTCGCGGCTGCGCGCCTGGTTGGCGGGAATGATCCCGTCCACCCCTTCGATGCTCGCCGTCTCGCTCGCCAATCGTCTGCCTTTCACGCCGGACAATGACTACACGCGGCCTGCCGCCACGGCGCAAGCCGCGTCAGCCGCAGGGCTGGGCGCCCGCGTGCAACAGCCGCCATCTGAGTTGATCGAAGCGGTCCTGCCCAAAGAACGGCTCGCCGTTGAAGGCCATCAGCGGGACGCCCATATTAGGGAACAGCCATTCCGGTTTGTGTCGGGGCTGGCGGCGGCGTTGTCAACGCCTGGCGGCTAGCAGCTCCAGCACCGCGGTCAGCAGGTGGTAGAACGAGGTGGCCGGGGATGGCTCCTCCAGGAAGCTCCCGTCGGCCTGCATCTTGTCGCGCCAGGCGCCGCGGGCGGGGACGTCCAGGTACTTCGCCAGACCCTGGGCCGCGCGTAGCACCTGCGCCTCATCGCCGAAGAACAGCGTCGCTTTCAGGTGCTCGGTCTGGGGCCAGAGCCGGGCATTGGCGTCGCGGACGCTGAAGTCTTCCCAGAGCGCGTTCATGGCCACCTGACGCTCGGGATCGACGCCGCGCAGGCCGTTGGCGTAGAGCCGCCGCGCCGTCGCCCGCGCCCGCGCATCGCCGCGCGCCCGGCCCCAGCGCTCCAGCAGCCAGGCCCATTCGAAATGGTGCCCGGGCTCCACCAGCCCCCCCTCACCCTCCAGCGGCCGCCAGTCCGAATCGAAGAATTCGCGCAGCACGCCGGTCTCCGCGTCGATGAACCTGCTGAGCGCCAGCTCCGCCAGTTCGTCGGAGAGCGCCCGCCAGCTCGCCACGCCTGCCTCTTCCCAGGCCAGCGAGCTCTCGAAGAGGTGCATGTGGCAGTTGGCCTGGAACGGCTGCGCGCCCGATTCGCGAAAGCCGCCGCCGGCCACGCGACGATCCTGCAACGCGTCGAGCGTCCGCCGGGCCTGCGCCGGCAGGTCCCCCCCCCCGGGATCGACCGCATGCAGCGCCGCCATGGCCAGCAGCGCGAAGGCCTGCTCATAAATGTCGACGCCCCGGTCGTGCGGACGCCCGTCGGCGGCGACGCTGTTGATGAACAGGCCGTCGGGGCGGCGGTAGTCGCCGAGCAACCCTGCGAACCCGCGCCGGGCGATCGGCAGCAGCGCCTCGCCATAGCCGGCCCTGGCGCAGGTGGCGAAGACGAAGACCTGGCGGGCCTGGACGCGCGAGCGGCGCGGCGCCGCATGCGGCCTGCCTTCGACCGTCAGCGCTTCCTGGAACCAGCCGTGTGCGGGATCAACGCCCGCCGAGCCCCATAGCGGCAGGGCGCCTTGCCGAAGCCAGGCGTCGTACCAGCGGGCGGCCTCAGCCACGGTCTCGATCTCGGCGGCCATCGGCCCATCAGCTCTCGAAAAGAATCGGAGCGGCTGCATAGGGGCCGAAGGTCAGGCGTCGCAAGCCCTGACCGCGTGGGCGACGTGGAATACGCCGGAGTGCGAGAGCACGATCCAGTCGCCGCAATGGGCCATGACCGGGCCGTCCGGCGTCAGCACCTGCACCACGCCTTCGGCCACCGAGTGGGCCTCGTCGCCCAGCCAGGCCCAAAGCTTCTGCCAGTTCGCCCGGTCGTTGGGCGGCGGCACCCGGAGCGCGGCGCCATGGTCGAACTGTGGAGGAAAGCGGATGACGCGCATGAGCCCCGGCTAGGTCGTGGTCAAATCAGGAGGATGACTTCCGGGCTGCTTCGGTCACCAAGTGCTTAACCGCACCCGAGGCCCATGCATTTCCGAAGCTTGGCCGTTGCGGCGTTGCGCCGCTCTTTTCAAAACAGAAATAAAGGCCTTAACCTGCAGCAGAGCCAGGGACGCGGACGGGGCAAGGGGGGTCCGCGGACACACAAAACTGGCCTTTGGGAGGATCGAAAATTGGCAGGGACATCCACGAAAGCGCCTGACCCCATGGATATCGCCCTGGGTACGGCGGTGCGGATTCGCAGGCGAACGATGGGTATCTCGCAGGAAGCGCTGGCCGAGCAGTGCGGCGTCAGCTTTCAGCAGATCCAGAAGTACGAGAACGGTGCGAATCGCATCTCCTTCTCGCGGCTGGTGCAGATCGCGCGGGCGCTGAAGTGCCGCGTCGTCGACCTGTTGGACGTGCTGGACGGGCCGGGCCAGGAGGCCAGCGGCGACCTGGACCTGCTGACGCGGATGCGAACGCCCGGCGCGCTCGAGCTGCTGGCCGCCTACGAACTGATGACGCCGGACGCCCGCAGCTCGCTGGTCAGCCTGCTCCGGGCCGTCACGCCCCCGGTCGCCTTCGAACCCGAGCGCCGCGAAGTGGCCTGAGGCGGCGCCTCAGCCCTCGGCGAGGATCTTGTCGATGACGGACTTTGCGCCGGCGCCGGCCCAGTCCGCCTCGCCCGAGATGCGACCGCGCTCAAAGCCGTCCTTGCCGTAGATGACCGTGGTCGGCATGCCGGCGGCCGGCGGCTTCAGCGCCCACGGCAGCTTGGCGGCGGGGTCGTTGTAGAAGGCCAGCGGCGTGTGCTGGCCGATGAAGGCCTTGGCTTCCGCCAGGGCTTCCGGCTTGTCGATGCTGATCTCGACAACCTGCACGGGCTTGCCGTCGTAGGCGGCGGCCAGCCTGGCCAGCTGCGGCATCTCGATCTTGCAGGGCCCGCACCAGGTGGCCCAGAGGTTCACCACCAGCACCTTGCCCTTGAAGTCGGCCAGGGTCTTCGGTTTCCCCGCCGCGTCATTGAAGGTGTAGGCGGGCGGCAGGGCCCCGTCGCTGGGGTGTTCCAGCTTCCTGGCGACGTCGTGCTCGTCGAGCGGCGACGCTTTTGCGGGCGGCGCCTCCACAGTCGGCTTTGTGGACGACTGCGCCGTGATGTAGACAACCGCCGCGACGCCTATCAATGCGGCGCCCCAGAGGGCCCACTTCAGGACCCCGCCCCTGGGCTTCGTCGCGGACTGCTCACTCATATGACCGACTCTTCCTCAAACGCTCCGAAATCGCCGCCCGCCCCTGTTCTACAGGAGAAGGGTGGACAGGCGATGTGGGGCGGCCGTTTCTCGGACAAGCCGGCCGAGCTGATGCAGGCGATAAACGTCTCCATCGGCTTCGACCGGCGCTTGGCCGCACAGGACCTCGAAGGGTCGCGGGCGCACGCGGCGATGTTGCAAAAGACAGGCGTCATTACAAGCGAGGACGCGGCCCGGATCGACAGGGGGCTGGCCGCCATCGCCGCCGAGATGGCCGCCGGGACCTTCCCGTTCCGCGAGGAGTTCGAGGACATCCACATGAATGTGGAGGCCCGCCTGCGCGAGCTGATCGGCCCGGCGGCCGGGCGGCTGCACACCGCACGCTCGCGCAACGACCAGGTGGCGCTCGACTTCCGCATGTGGGTCCGCGAGGCCTGTGATCGGACGGGGGCGCAGATCCGGGTGCTGCAGAAGGCGCTGCTGGCCAAGGCCGAAGCCCATGCCGAGACCCTGATGCCCGGCTTCACCCACCTGCAGCCGGCCCAGCCGGTGACCTTCGGCCACCACCTGATGGCCTATGTGGAGATGTTCGGCCGCGACGCCTCGCGCTTCGCCGATGCGCGGGCGCGCATGAACGAGAGCCCGCTGGGCGCGGCGGCGCTGGCCGGCTCGCCCTTCCCCATCGACCGGCACATGACCGCGGCGGCGCTGGGCTTCGACCGGCCGGCCGCCAATTCGCTGGATGCGGTGGCCGACCGCGATTTCGCGCTTGAAGCGCTGGCGGCCGGGGCCATCTGTGCTGTGCACCTGTCGCGCCTGGCCGAAGAGATCGTGATCTGGATGACCCCGCAGTTCGGCTTCGTGAAGCTCTCCGACGCCTTCACCACTGGCTCGTCGATCATGCCGCAGAAGAAGAACCCCGACGCCGCCGAGCTGGTGCGCGCCAAGGTCGGGCGTCTGCTGGGGTCGTTCACCCAGCTCGCCGTGGTGATGAAAGGCCTGCCGCTGACCTATTCGAAGGACATGCAGGAGGACAAGGTCCCCACCTTCGAGGCCTTCGACGCGCTCGAGCTCAGCCTGTGCGCCATGGCCGGCATGGCCGCCGACCTGGAGCCGAACGTCGAGCGCATGGCCGCCGCCGCCGGCGCGGGCTTCTCCACCGCCACCGACCTCGCCGACTGGCTGGTGCGCGAGCTGGACCTGCCGTTCCGCGACGCCCACCACATCACCGGCGCGGCCGTGAAGCGGGCCGAACAGCTGGGCTGCGACCTGCCCTCGCTGCCGCTCGCCGAATTGCAGGCGCTGGAACCGCGCATCACGGACGGCGTCTACAAGGTGCTGACCCCCGCCGCCTCGGTGGCCAGCCGCAAGAGCTATGGCGGAACCGCGCCCAGCCAGGTGCGCGCCCAGATCCAGCGTTGGAAGGAAAGCCTCGCATGAGCCTCAGGACCACGATCCTCGTCTGCGCCGGGGCGGTCGCGCTTGCCGGCCCCCTCGCCGCCTGCGGCAAGATGGGCGCTCTGGAGCGCCCCGGCCCGCTGAACGGCGTGGGCACCGCCACCACCAAGCGGGCGGACGAGGCGGAGCGCCAGGCCTCCGACCCCAGCCGTCCCGTCGACACCATCGACCCGCGCGACCGGGTCCTCGATCCGCGACCGCCGCGCACCCTGCCGATCGGCGGCACCAACCCCGATCCCAACAGCCAGCCGCCCCCCGGCGCCCTGCCCAATCCCTACGCCAACCCGCGATGAACCACTTCGAGCTGCTCGGGGGCGAGCTCGCCTGTGAAAACCTACCGTTGTCGAAGATCGCCGAGGCGGTCGGCACGCCGGTCTATGTCTATTCCTCCGCGACGCTTGAGCGGCACTACACCGTGCTGCGCGACAGCCTCGTGGACGCCGGCCTCGGCGAGCCGCTGATCGCCTTCGCCGTGAAGGCCAATTCCAACGTCGCCGTCCTGGCGACCCTGGCGAAGCTCGGCGCCGGCGCGGACGTCGTCTCCGAGGGCGAGGTCCGCCGCGCGCTCGCAGCCGGCGTGCCGCCGGAGCGCATCGTCTTCTCCGGCGTCGGCAAGACCGAGGCCGAGGTCGAGTTCGCCCTGCGGACCGGCGTCTCCGAGATCAACGTCGAGTCCGAGCCCGAGCTGCACCTCATCAACCGCGTGGCCCAGCGGCTCGGGACCCGCGCCGCCGTGGCCATTCGCGTGAACCCCGACGTTGAGGCGGGCGGCCATGCCAAGATCTCCACCGGCAAGGCCGACAACAAGTTCGGCGTCTCGCTCTCCGAGGCCGAGCGGCTCTACGCCAACGCGTCCAACATGAGCGGGGTGCGGCCGGTGGGCGTGGCCTGCCACATCGGCAGCCAGATCACCGACATGGCGCCCTTCGAAGCCGCCTTCGGCAAGATGCGCAAGCTGGTGGAGCGGCTGCGCGGCGAAGGCATGGCGGTCGAGCGCCTCGACCTCGGCGGCGGCCTGGGGGTGCCCTATTTCAACCAGCCGACCCCGCCCTCGCCCGCCGACTACGCCGCCATTATCGCCAGGAGCATGGCGGGCCTGAAGGACATCCAGTTCGCCTTCGAGCCCGGCCGGATGATCGCCGCCAACGCCGGGGTGCTGGTGGCCCGGGTGCTGCACGTCAACGCCCGGCCGGAGGGCCGCCGGTTCGTGGTGCTCGACGCGGCGATGAACGACCTGCTGCGGCCGGCCATGTACGACGCCTACCACGACATCCGCCCCGTGACGCCGCGCCAGGGCGAGCCGCAGGCCTACGACGTGGTCGGGCCGATCTGCGAGACCGGCGACACCTTCGCCCGCGACCGGCTGCTGCCGCCGCTGGAGGCCGGCGACCTGGTGGCCTTCATGTCGGCCGGGGCCTACGGCGCGGCGATGTCGAGCGAGTACAACAGCCGCCTGCTCGCGCCCGAGGTCCTGGTCCGCGGCGACCAGTTTGCGGTGGTCCGCCCGCGCCCGACCTATGAGGACATGCTGGCCCGCGAGCGCCCTGCGCCCTGGCTTTAGCCTCCACAACTCGCCTCCGACACGAACTCGTTTGCGAGGTGGCATAACGGGGTTCACCCTCAACCGAGACAATTCATCTTGGGGAAGAAACACCGTGGGTCTGATCTCGAAAATCGCCGCCGCGGCCGTGTTCGCCGGCGCGCTCGTCACCGCCGGGGCCGCCTCGGCCGCGATCAACGTCCAATGGGCGACCTGGACGGCGCAGCCGACCTCCACCCACGTGGACGGGGCCATCAACACCGGCAATGGCACGGTGAACATCGACTATGACGGCGCGATCGGCTTCACCCAGTTGAACAACACCGGCACCGACTACTGGCGCAATGACGGCTGCGGCGTCAGCGGCTGCGGCCAGTACAACGTGGCCGACGCCTACACCCAGGGTCTCGTGAACCGGCCCACCGGCACGGACCTGATCGCGCTCAGCGGCGGCGGCACGAAGACGATCACCTTCGACCAGTCGGTGCTCAACCCGTACATCGCCTTCGTGAGCTGGAACGGCAACGCCGCATCCTTCGACAAGCCGTTCCAGAAGGTCAGCGAGGGCTGCGGCTACTGGGGCTGCGGCACCTTTGCGCTCGGCGCCGGCAACAGCTTCGTGGGCTCGGGCGAGGTGCACGGCGTGCTGCGCTTCCTCGGCAACTTCACCTCGGTGACCTTCACCGATACCGATGAGTTCTGGCACGGCATCACGGTCGGCGTGGACCGCATCTCGCCAGCCACCGGCACGGTCCCCGAGCCGGCCACCTGGGCCATGCTGATCATGGGCTTCGGCGCCATCGGCGCCGTGGTGCGCCGCCGCCGGGCCAGCGCCCTCGCCTGAGACAGGACCACCTCTCCCGCGAAGCGGGGGAGGTCCGTTCCCCCTTTAGAGGTCCGCGCAGGTGCTCAGGTTGACCGGTGCGTGTTCCGCGCGGGTCCAGGCGCCCTTGGTGCGGGTGAAGAGCGAGGCGGCGGTGGCGCGCTGGGCCTGCTTGAATTTCATGTCGAAGCCGTTCCAGTTCAGCGCGGCGACGACCTTGACGGTGACGCCCTTGGCCGCCTCGTCCGGCGTGACGGCGCGCTCGGCCTTGCAGACCACCTCGAAGCCCTCGCACTTCTGGCCCTCGGCCTGGCTCTGGCAGAGCTTGTCGCCCTTCAGGATGTCCTGGCGCCAAGTGAGGATTTCGGTGTCGAGGCCGGCGAACTTGTCGCCGCTCGCGGGCTTGTCGGCCTGGCCGCAGGCGCCGAGCATCAGAAGCGCCGCAAGCGCGGCCGCAGGTCTCATCAAGTTGGTCGCTCCGATTGATTCTGGCGCCGTGGAACTCCAACCCTGCGGCAGGAGTGTGACAGGCCTCTTAGTCCAAGGCGCCGATGTAAGGTAGGCCGCGGTAGGCGCCGGCCACGTCCATGCCGTAGCCCACCAGAAAGCGCGCGGGCGCCTCCCAGGCGACAAAGTCGGGCTCGATTGCCCGCGGGGTAGGCCAGGGCTTGCGGGCGAAGACCGCGGTCAGCACCCGGGCCGCGCCGGCGTCGCGCACCAGCCGGGCGGCCTCCGACAGGGAAAGGCCGGTGTCGAAGACGTCGTCCACCACCAGCGCCGTGCGCCCGGCCAACGGGCGCTGCAGGTCGGCCCTGACCTCGCAGCGGCCGCGGCTCGACCGCTCGTCGCCGTAGGAGGCGAGCCAGAGCGCGTCGAAGCCGATGTTGCGGCCCTGGCGCGAGAGCGCGCGGGTGAGGTCGGCGCAGAACCACAGGCCGCCCGTCAACAGGCAGACGGCCACCGCCTGGTCGTCGATGCGCGGGGCGATCTGGCTGGCCAGCGTTTCGACGCGCGCGGCCACCTCGTCTTCGGCCAGGAGGACGGCGGGAACTTGCTCAATCATGTTGCGGCAGGGCGTCCTGGGATCCGGGCGGCAGGGGTTTGGCGTCCACCGCGGCCGGCGCGCCGAGGGCCGTCGCCGGAGGCGGCGCGGCCGGGCCCACCTCGGCGAGGGCGGCGCGCGGCGCAGCCGTCTTTCCGGCCGTCTCGAAGGTGACCTCGAGGTCGTGCGTCGAGGCGGGCGGATCGACGATGGTGATGGCGAAGTGGCGGGTCGCGCGGCCCGGCACGCGCGCGTCGAGCGGGGTGGCGACCTTGGCCGCGACCGGCTTTCCGGTGCGGTCCAGCAGGCTGATGCGGATCGGCGGCGCGGTGACGACCGCCTCGTGGAGATTGCGGATCGCGCCGGTCACCGCCAGCACGGGGCGCCCGCCCTGGAAGACCGGCTGGGCGTGGACGTTCTCGATCACCAGGCCCAGCGTGTTCACCGGCAGGCCGATGCCCGCATAGGCCGCCTGGCTGGCCGGCAGCAGACGCACCACCGTGTCGCGGAACACGATGGCGCCCACGATCAGGGCCACGACGACGATCCCGGCCGCCGCCCAGACCGCCACCTTGCCGACGGCCTCCTTGCCGGGCGCGGCCCGCGCGGCGGCCGCGGCGACCGTGTCCATGGGCATGACCACGAGGTCGTCGGCCGCGGCAGGCACGAACGGCTCCGGCGCCTTGGCCGGCGCAGGCTTCGGCGGCGGCGGCGCGGCCTCGGCCGGGGCTTCCTTCACCGCCGTCCAGCGCGCGCCGCAGCTCGTGCACTTCACCAGCCGCCCGGCCGCAGGAACGCGTGCATCATCGACGAAATAGCTGGTGGCGCACTCTGGACAGGTCAGTATCATGACGCTCGAATCGGACGCTCCCGCAAACCTCCTCCCGAGGTCGCCGATTTCGGCCTTCATGTCCAGAAACCCCAATGCCGCTCCGGCGAACATCACCGCCGAAGAGGCCGTACGTTTCAATGACGTTTCAATGCGTTATGGGCGCGGACCCGACGTCCTGAGCGATTTGAGCTTTTCGCTGGCCCCGGGCTCTTTCCACTTCGTCACCGGCCCGTCGGGCGCGGGCAAGAGCACGCTGCTCAAGCTCGTCTACCTGGCCGCGACGCCGACCAAGGGCCAGGTGCGCCTGTTCGGCCACGACACCGCCCGCGTCACCGCCGACACCCGGCCGCGGCTGCGTCGGCGGATCGGGGTGGTGTTCCAGGACCTGCTGCTGCTCGAACACCTCTCGACCTTCGACAACGCCGCCGTGCCGCTGCGCATCGGCGGCCACCGCCCGGCCGAGTACCGCGCCGACGTGGCCGAGCTGCTTTCCTGGGTGGGCCTGGGCGAGCGGATGCACGCCATGCCCGCCACCCTGGCCGGCGGCGAGAAGCAGCGGCTGGCGATCGCTCGCGCCGTGGTCAACCGCCCGGAGATCCTGCTGGCCGACGAGCCCACCGGCAATGTCGACCACGAGATGGCGCTGCGCATCTTCCGCCTGTTCGTGGAGCTGAACCGCCTGGGGACGACGGTGCTGATCGCCACCCACGACCAGGACCTGGTGGCGCGCTCGGGCAAGCCGATCCTGCACCTCGAGCACGGACGGCTCGAGCGGCGGACGGCGCAGAAACCGGCGACGCCATGAGCGAGGCCTTCGACGTCGGCCGCTGGCGACCCGCGCCCTTCCTGCCGGAGCGCGAGAGCCGCGACGTCTCGCTGATCTTCGTGGTGGCGGTGCTCTGCTTCCTGGCCTGCCTGACCGCCATGGGGGTGATCGCCGCCAACCGCGCCGCCGCCGGCTGGACCGGCCAGCTCACCGGCGAGGCCACCGTCATCGTGCGGCCGGTAGGGGGCGAGACGCCCGACGCCGCCGCCGCCCGCGCCGCCGAGGCCCTGGCCGGGGTCACGGGGGTCTCCGAGGCCCGTGCGCTGGAGCCGGCCAAGGCCTATGACCTGATCCGCCCCTGGCTGGGCGACGTCAGCGACCTGGCCGACCTGCCGGTGCCCAGGCTGGTGGCCGTCACCCTCGACCCGAAGCATCCCGCCACGGCCCGCGCGCTCGGCCAGGCGCTGAAGACCCAGGATGTGGACGCCGTGGTCGACGACCATTCGATCTGGATCAAGGACATCCGAAGGGCCGGCGACGTGGTCCGCTGGCTGGGCGCAGGCGTCTTCGCCCTGATCGCCGGGGCGGCGGCGGCAGTGATCGCCTTCGCCACCCGGGCGGGCCTGGCCGCGCGCCGCGACGTGGTCGAGGTGCTGCACCTGGCCGGGGCCGAGGACGGCTATATCGCGCGGCTGTTCCAGGTGCGGTTCGCCAGGCTGGCCGGGCTCGCGGGCCTGGTCGGCGCGGCCGGCGCGGGGCTGGTGGGCGCGGTCCTGCGGCTGCTGGGCGGCGGCGAAGGCCTGACGCCGGCCCTGCCGCTGGCCTGGAGCGACCTGCTGGCCGTGGTCCCCTGCCCGCTGCTGGCCGCCCTGGTCGCCGCCGTCGCCGCCCAGATCACCGCCATCCGGCTGATCCGGGACATGCGATGAAGGGCGTGGCGGCCTTGCTGGTCGTGGCCCTGATCTGGGCGGCGGGCCTGTTCGCCTTCGCGAGCCGCGTCCAGCAGTCGACGCCGCTGCCCGAGCCGTTGCCGGCCGAGGGGATCGTGGTGCTCACCGGGGCCAACTCCAACGAACGGATCGCCGCGGCGGTAGGCCTCCTGGCCGAGCGCCTCGGCCAGCGGGTGCTGGTCTCCGGCGTCAACCGCGACGTCACCCGCGACGAGCTTCGCAAGGCGTCGGGGACGGTGCGGCGGCTCTACGACTGCTGCGTCGACCTGGGCTTCACCGCCGCCGACACGGTGGGCAATGCGCGCGAGACCGCCGAGTGGGCCGAGGCCATGCGCTACGAGAGCCTGATCATCGTCACCTCCGACTACCACATGCCCCGCGCCATGCTGGAGCTGCGCGCGGTGCTGCGCCCGCCGATGGTGCTGCAGACCTGGGCGGTGGCGACGCCGGCCCTGAAGGCGCGGGGCTGGTGGCGCTCGCCGCGCGCTGCGAGGTTGCTGGTGGTGGAGTATTGCAAGTATCTGGCGATCCTCGGCCGCGAGGCGGTGCTGGGGCTCGGGCCCCGTGAAGCGCCTGCCGCTCCCGCGGCGCAATCGAAGGACTGACCTTGCTGACCATCCGATCGCTCCTCTACGTGGCGCTGTTCTACATCTGGTCGGTCTTCTGGGTGCTGCTGATCTCGCCCCTGATGCTGGGTCCGCGCCGCTGGATGGTGAATTCATGGCGCATCTGGTCGGCGGTGTTGATGGGGCTGCTCTGGCTTGTTTGCGGCGTGAAGGTGGAGCTGCGCGGCAAGCAGTTCATCCCCAAGGGCGCCGCGCTGATCGCGCCGAAGCACCACTGCATGCTGGACGTCTTCGCCCAGTTCGCCTGGCTGCCGGACAGCTGCTTCGTCACCAAGAAGGAGCTGATGTGGATCCCCTTCTTCGGCTGGTACGCGTGGAAGGCCAGGATGATCGCCGTCGACCGGGCGGGCCAGGCCACGGCGCTGCGCAAGATGGTCGCCGAGGCCAAGGTCCGCTTCGCCGGCGGCCGCCAACTGGTGATCTTCCCCGAAGGCACCCGCGGCGAACCGGGCGTGCCCGGCGACTACAAGCCCGGGATCGCCGCCCTCTACCGCGAACTGGACGTGGAGGTCGTGCCCATGGCCACCAACGCCGGCGTCCACTGGCCCGCCCACGGCTTCAAGCGCCGGCCCGGGACCATCGTCTACGAATACCTCGAGCCCATCCCGCCCGGCCTGAAGCGCGCCGAGTTCATGCGCATCCTGCAGGAGCGGATCGAGACGGCGTCGATGGCGCTGCTGCCGCTCTAACTCTTTCCCTCCCTTAATGGGGAGGGACAGGCCGCGAAGCGGCCAGGGTGGGGTTGCTCATGGATCAAGCTGTGGGTCTCGCGCTTGGCCCACACTTCCCCACCCGTCTCGGCTTCGCCTCGCCACCCTCCCCGTTAAGGGAGGAGAGGCTCGCGGCTTTCCACCATCTCCAGCAGGGTCTCCATCCAGCGGCCGCAGACCCCTTCGGCGCGGAGGTGCTCCACGAGGTCGCGCAGGTAGTCGACGTTGCGGCCGGAAAGCCCCGATGCGCCCGCGATCAGTTCGGCCTGGCGCTCCAGGCTAAGCGCGCCGGCCCACTGCGGATGGTGCACGTCGGACAGGAACACCAGGGCCTCCACCCGCCGGCCGTCCGCCAGCCGCAGGACGCGGCGCGCCTCGATATAGGTCTCGGTCGGCTGCTCGCGCTCGATCAGATAGGCGTAGGTCTGCGGCCATTCCGCGTCGGCGATCCGATAGGCCGTGCCGCGCGCCGAGCCGCCGGGCGCCAGCCCCAGCACCAGCCCCGGCCGCTCATAGGTGCCGCGGTGATGGACGGAGTAGATGCAGAAGGCGCGGCGGCGGCCGGGCAGGGTCGCGGGCACGCGCTCGGCGTAGGCGAACCCCGGCCGCCACATCAGCGAGCCGTAGCCGAAGACCCAATGCTCGCCCGACATCCCGCCCCGCGATAAGAGAAGCCATGTCTCTGCCTTATCCGCCGCCGCCCCGCAAACACCGCCGGCTCGGGCTCTATGCGCCGTTCGTGCTGCTGCTGATCGCCATCGCGGGCTGGAGCGTCTTCTGGTTCTGGGCGCGGGGCGAGGCGGCGAGCCGGATGGACACCGCCGTCGCCGACCTCAAGCGGGCCGGCTATGCGGTGACCTGGAAGGACCGCACCCTGGGCGGCTATCCGTTCCGCATGGATGTGGCGCTGAACGACTTCAGCGCGCGCGAGCCCTCCGGCTGGGCGATCCAGGCGCCGCGGCTGGAGGCCGAGGCCTTCATGCACGCGCCGGGCTACTGGATCGTCGCCGCGCCGCAGGGACTGACCTTCGTGCGGCCGCTGGGCGGGCCGGTGGCGGTGAAGGGCGAGCTGATCCGCGCCAGCCTCAGCCACCTGGACGCCCGCCCGCCCAGCTTCTCGTTCGAGGGCGTCAAGCTCGCCTTCGAACCCGCGCCGGGCGCCCAGCCCTTCGCGCTCTCCTCGGCAGACCGGGTGGAGTTCCACCTGCGCGCCGGCCCGGACGACGAGGGCGGGGTCTTCGCCGAGGTGAAGAACGGCAAGGCCCGGCTCTCCGGCCTGCTGGCCCGAATCGCCGGGGACAAGCCGGTGTCGTTCAGCTGGAACTCGACGCTGTCCAGGATGAGCGCCTTCACCGGCGCGACCTGGCCCGAGGCCGTCCGCCACTGGACTGCGGCCGGCGGCCAGATGACCTTACGAAGCGCCGGGATCACCGCCGGCGACGCCCTGATCGGGACCAATTCCGGCAGGCTCGGCGTCGGCGCGGACGGGCGGCTGACCGGCGCGCTGGACGTCACCCTTCGCCAGGCGCCCCGCGCGCTGGGGGTGATGGGCGACAGCGGGGTGATCCCGCAGCCCAACGCCACCGCCGCCCAGGCCGTGGTCCAGGCCCGCCAGGGCGCGGACCAAGCGTCGCGCGCGGCGATCACCTTCCAGGCCGGCCAGACGACGCTGGGGCCCGTGGCGATCGGGCCGGCGCCCAAGGTCTATGAGGTCCGCTGACGGCGTCGCTGTACGACCGGTCCCGGACTAGAAGCCGCTGCGGCTGTGCTTCGGCTTGCCGCCGCCACTCGTCCAGTCGCTGCCGGCCAGCGAGTTCTTGCCGGACGAGACGCCGAAGGTCGTGGCGCTGCCGAAGCCCGCGCCACCGCCGCCCTTCGAGCCGCCCGTGAGGCCCGGCACGGCGGCGAGGCCCATCGTGGCGCTGCCGCCGCCCTTGGCATGATGGCCGCCCCCACCGTGGTGGCTGCCCTTGCCCGAGCTGTCGGACTGCGATTTGTGGCCCTTCGCCTCGGCGGCGCCGGCGAGGGCGAGGCTGGCGGCGAGCGCCAGGACGATGAAGCGGCGCATGGGTCTAACTCCCCGGATACTGAGGCCCGCCAGCACGCGCCCGAAAACCGGCAGTTGTTTGTTGGATTTGTTGCAGGGGGAAAATCGCGCGCCGGACCCTGGTGGCTTGGGGCGGACTTGAACCGCCGACCTGTGGGTTATGAATCCACCGCTCTAACCAGCTGAGCTACCAAGCCCAGGGTCGGCGCGCGAGGCGCGGGTTATAGGGTTTCAATTCAGCCTCATCAAGCCGCCTGGTGGACGGTGCTTCCGCCGGTGACGGTGCGGACGATCCGGATGTCCTTGATCTTCCCCGGCGGGACGGTGTGAGGGTCGTCGGCAGGACCACGAAGTCGGCTGGCTTGGCGCTTGAGGCCCACGGCCAGCGCCGCATTCGCCCAGGCGGCGGCGACTTCCCGACCGGGCAGCAAAGCGACCCCCTCGCCGGGCCGCGTCCACTCGGCTAGGTTCGCTGCACAGATGAGCGTCCTCCACCTTCTGGGAACGGCCGGCGACGGCGGCGCGGAGACCTACTTCGTGGACCTCGTGGCCGCCTTGAAGCGCGCGGGCGTGGACGAGGCCGCCGCGATCCGGGCGCATGCGGCGCGCGAGGCGGCGCTGAAGGCGGCCGGCGTGCCGGCGAAGGTGCTGCGCTTCGGCGGGCCGATCGACATCTTCACGAAGACGGCGGCGGCGGGCTACGCGAAGCTGAACGGCGCCAAGCTGCTGCTGGCCTGGATGAACCGCGCCGCGCGGCACACGCCCAAGGGGCCCTGGGCTCGGATCGGTCGACTGGGGGGGTATTACAACCTGAAATACTACGCCGGCTTCGACGAGCTGGTGGCCAATACCGAGGACATCGCCGAGTGGATCGTCGGCCAGGGCTGGCCGGCGGGGCGGGTGCGCTGCATCCCGAACTTCGCAGCCGCGCCGCCGAAGGTGGGGGCCGTCGACCGGGGAAGCCTGCAGACGCCGGCCGATGCGCCGCTGCTGCTCTCCATGGGCCGGCTGCACGAGAACAAGGCCCACGACATAACCCTGCAGGCGCTGGCCGGGCTGCCGGACGCCTGGCTGTGGATCGCAGGCGTGGGACCGGCGGAGGCCAAGCTGAAGGCGATGGCCCAGGCGCTGGGTGTGGCGGACCGCGTGCGGTTCCTGGGCTGGCGGACCGACGCCTCGGCGCTCTACCGGACGGCGGACATCTGCGTCTTCCCCTCGCGCTACGAGCCGCTGGGCAATGTGGTGATCCAGGCCTGGGCTCATGGCCTGCCGGTGGTGGCCGCCGCCAGCCAGGGCCCGCTGGCGCTGATCGAGGACGGCCGGGACGGCCTGCTGGTCCCCGTCGATGACCCGGACGCCCTGGCCCAGGCGATCCGGCGGCTGCTGGCCGAGCCCAAGCTTGCCGGGCAGTTCGCGGCGCGGGGGCTGGGCCGCGTCGAGGCGGAGTTCAGCCAGGCCGCCGTGGTGGCCCAGTGGAAGGCGCTCTTCGCCGACTACGGGGCGATCTGAATGTGCGGCATCGCGGGCCAGATCGGCGGCGGCGGCGCGCGCACGCCGGCGATGATCGCGGCCCTGACCCACCGGGGGCCGGACGGCGTCCGGGTGGCGGAGATGGCGGGCGCCTCGCTGGCGCATGCACGGCTCTCGATCATCGACCTGGAAGGCGGCTGGCAGCCGCTGCATGCGGCGGGTTCCACGGTCGTCGGCAATGGCGAGATCTACAATTACGTGGAGCTGGCGGCGGAGTTCGGGCTGGAGGGCCAGCTCGCCACCGGTTCCGACTTCGAGCCCCTGCTGCACCTCTACGCCCGCGAAGGCGAGCGGGCCTTCGCCCGTCTTCGCGGCATGTACGCCCTCTGCCTGATCGGCGCGGACGGGCGGACCTGGCTGGCCCGCGACCCC
>Ga0307517_10001671_pt1 | contig 36698 bp, 25 predicted proteins | sample 23_EM_MG_FD_194515 | JGI IMG/M metagenome (GOLD analysis project Ga0307517, IMG submission 194515) | Populus trichocarpa ectomycorrhiza microbial communities from riparian zone in the Pacific Northwest, United States - 23_EM | ecosystem: Host-associated > Plants > Roots > Unclassified | place...
TCCGGGTGTCAAAACACCTTTCACTGCTAGGTAAAACTAACTAAACAGCTCACTTGAGCCGCAGAACATAAAAGAAATACTATATCTATCTAGTACCCGTAGGCCCACTTTTTCTCCCCACAGTACTCAGATATCGGTTGAGTCTTTGGGGAAACTCTCATGTTCTTGAAATCTCATACTTCAAGTTACCACTGTTTGGGGTTCCCAGGTTATTAAACTCATGATGAGTAAAGTCCAATGAAAAGTCCAATCGTGTTTGAGGGCTAATTTGTTTGAACTCCTCACTACATGAGCTACTATTGTAAATGGAGACATTATATGGGGTGGAAGTTTAGATCCAGATACTGTTTTCTGTGATTTTACCTTGTAGAGGTAATCTTCAATGCGGGCTCAACTATTTGCAGTCCCGTAACCCAAAATATTGCTCAAACACTGGTGGGACCTTGTGCTTGAGCTGTGAATGTATATCATGAAAGCTACTCATTTATTCAGATAACACCGCACGCTTGTAAACTCCCAAACTTCAAAACTCCCAAACTTTACGGAAAACACCAGGTTAAGAGTTAATCAGAAAACCACAGTACATCACTGAATTAAGAACCTACCAAGCTTTCATAAGAAGAAGAGTGAAAGAGCTATGACTCTCATCGTGGTTCCCCCCATTTTTCACAAACTTCAATTTGGAGGAGTTCTATTTTCAAAGTCTCACTCAGTAAACTTCTACTTCTGCATCCTCTATTATCAATATACACTTTTTAAATCCCTGATTCATCGCAACGAGTTCAATATTTTATTGTTAAGATTCGAGGTCTTGTTTTTGTCCTATGGAAGATGCCCCTCACTAGGTAGATGCCTCCTCCGACTACTCCGGTCCTTCCCTCAGCTTCAAAGTAGCTGTGTGGTCCGCACGGGTGTCCGCTCTTAACATAACATACGATATTGGTGGGTCAACTTTCAGTTTTAGGAAGTAGGCATTCTTGCGCTGTGCTCTATTCCTACTATAGGTGTTGTAGATATGACGCTAAGTTAATTTTTAAAGTTAATCCTTAAACTAATTTTCCACTCTTAGTTGTCCCTCCTTTTCAGCTCTGGTACATATCGAAAAACTCCTGAAAGGGGTTTCGAGCGGAGGTGGGGACAAGGCATACGAGGAAGGGTGAGCTGAAGGGGGCAGATTGAACGGGCGTGTGGTGTGCGGAGGGTTTCTAGCTTCGAAAAGGGAGGAGAGCAGGAGCAAGAAGCTAGGTTCCCTTGATAATATTAAGGAGGAAATTTTATCTTGCGATCAGGTAAATAGGTGAATGGCGAAAAGGAAGGTGGCAGAAGGGAAGGAGGAGAGATGGGGAGGAATGAGAAAGAATGAACAGAAGCCTGTGAATTAATCACTAGAAACTCTCCTCCATTGATTCTCGTAGCGCCCCCACTTCCACTTGTACTAGATTCATCTATATCTAACAAATATCTGACTTCCGGGGCTTCAATTTACTCTCCCCGATAATATACGGCGGTTTCTGTCTGAGCTATTCAACACCACAAGTTCATATCAAATTAATCACGGACAGACATGGAACAACTTAGCTCAATGGACATGAGGAGCAAAAGACCAATCAGAAGGGTGCATATGCAGAAAGAAGGGGGGTGGGAAAACATTAATGGGCTACGGATGCGTACAAAATTGTTTAAACAAAACTCGGAATAAGGGAACAGAGAGTTCTTGGGGGCGTGCAGTAAAATAACGAGAAATTCTCAGTGGGTGATTGGATCTCTTCAGGATCTGAGGTGGGCGGTCAGTCAGCGTGTAGCCAACACGCTGAAGCAGGCTTAGGATTTTTTTCTTCCACCAAGTTGCTTCAATTTCCGAGGGGGGTGTCTCGAGGGGGAAGCAGGGAAGAATAGGGTTTTATCATTGACCGTCAAAACTTGCAGGCCTTTTTGGGAGGGGGCCAGATAGCTCGGACGGCTCTGGAGAGATAAGATCTGTTAGTTGAGGGCTTGCCGCATATCTGGAGGTGAAATCCGCACAGCCCCGTAGCAACTTTGCAATTCCGTCATGCCCATTCTGCGTAGCCCGTGAGATCGGCGATGAGTGATATCTGTCCGGCGTGTCGGGATTGACACCCCGTCCCAGCAGTATCCTCACCACCCCTTCATGACCATTCTGAGCAGCAAAATAGAGTGGTGTTTGGCCGTGTCTATTGGGTTTGTCTGGATTAACGTCCTCCCGGTCGACCAGTGCCTTCACGACTCCCTCATGCCCGTTCTTCGCAGCCCAGGAGAGCGGTGTTTCCCCGTCGTCATCACCTGAGTCGGGATTTACATCCCCCCGTTCCAGCAGTATCCCCACAACTCTCTCATGCCCACATTGTGCAGCCCCATTGAGCGGCGTTTGGCCACAGTCGTTGACCGTGTTGGGATCGACGTCGTTCCGTTCCAGGAGTTCCCTCACCATCCTCTCATGCCCATAGATACAAGCATAGGTGAGCGGTGTTTCACCATGTTCCGAAGCTGTGCTAGGATTGACGTCGTTCCGTTCTAGGAGTATCCTCATGACTCCTTCGCGCCCATACTGGGCAGCCCACGAAAGCGGTGTTTGGTCATAAATGTCTGTTGTGTCGGGATTGACATCGCCTCGAACGTCCCCTCGATCCAGGAATATCCTCACTGCTCCCTCATGCCCACTCTCGGCAGCCCGAGAGAGCGGCGTTTGGCCGAGGTCATCAGTTGCGTCGGGATTGACATCGTTCCGTTCTAATAGTATCTTTAGGACTCCCTCATGCCCATTTGATGCAGCCAGCCAAAGAGGTGTTTGGCCACACACGTCCGCTTTGTCGGGATTGATGCCCTTTCGTTCGAGTAGTGCTTTCACGACTTCTTCATGCCCGCTCTTGGCAGCCCACGAGAGCGGTGTCATACCACGCATAGTGCTAGCTGTTTTAAGATTGAGGTTGCTTTGATCCACGAGAACCTCAGCGGCCTCAGAGTTCGGCTTCGTGACGGCCTGGATAATTTGTGTGTTTGCCTTGATAATCTGTTGCGTGTGATGGAGGTCTGCCTGTGACCATCTAATCGTGCGCAGGGAAAGTTTCCGCCGTAGAAGCACCTCTATAAAGCTACCGTAGGGCGAGGGTAGTGAGAAATACCCGCACGAAAAAGCGTGATAGTTAAACTAATGAGTCTGGTCTTGTTCGGGTGAAGTGGCGATGACGATGTAAAGTGGAGAGAAAGGAACGCAACCCCAGAGCTAAATACAGCCTGTGATGGCCAATTCTCATAGCTGACCCACGATCCCACAATGCAGGAAAACCAGTCCTCTCAAGGCACCAAACCTAATGGCAGTCACTATCCATACCCTAATCTAACATACTACGATGGGACCACTCCATTAGCGTGCACATCCCGTTCGCCCACCTCTAATAAAGCAACCGCTATTTCCACACACCTGAAGCACTAAGAGTACAATATCCGGCCCGGAGAGAATTGAATTATGATACTAGGCAAACTTCATTTACCGGCAGCTACCAACAGGGAAGGCAGGCAATCGGGGCCTTCCAACGCGGTTAGATGGATCCGAGCTCGTTCTTAGTCAAACATCCACAATTAGGGCCTACTCGCAGAAGTTCGCAAGATTCGTACTACAGAAGAGACAAGGAAAGAAGAACAAGTAAGCGGCTAATTCTGTGTTCGCGTTCGTTGTCCTCCTCGTCAAGGAGGATCTCTCTGTCTTCGTCTTAGGTGCTCTGGTCTGCTCTTGTCTTCTCAGGAGGCAGGAGCTATGGGGCCACCCCCCTATACTCCTCTAACAGCCTTACTCCCACATATACGGCAGCAGACAGCCACCTAGTCTAACCTAGTAGAATACAAACTGTGATACCACTGCAACACACAGGTAGGGGTGATGTCCAAAACCCACAAACACAATTCCATTCCCCAAATCACCCAGCACGATGAAGCCCTATAAACAGTCGAGAGCCCTCTCCCCAATCAAGAAGTCGGTCCCAAATGCCCATTCTCACGTAGTGTTATAGATTTTGAAAAGGTTGTCTGTGCTGGGAGTTCTGGAGAAAAAATTTACCTCTAACGCAATTTTTCCTACACTCACAATCCTACATTTAGCTATAACCCTTTTCTCGGACGGAGAGCCAATCTAGGCTATTTCTATGGCGCCGAGAGGAAGAAACCGAGAAAGTCGCAGAACTGGCAAAGGAAGGGCTTTTTGAAATCGATAATGGCAGCATCGTCGATGATATGTGCTTATGGTATTGACCGAGCAGTTTCAATGCAAGTGCTTTTACACTTTCTGTGGGCTCCGCCCTGGCATGTGTGCCCCAGTCACAGACACTATATTCGACAAAAATGACAGCGTGTGGGACAGAGCAAAGCGCGGGAGAAGAACCGCTGACCTGCTGAAAGTTAGAGTGAGCAAACAGACCTCAGCAAGCATCGAGCGGGGCTGAAGGAATAAGTTTCCACTATGGGAGAGGTATCGGTGCTGCCGCAGAGCGTAGTGAGCGGGGGCGGAGGCTGGACAGGATCCCTCGTGTGAGGCGAGATGTTCGTTAGTGTCGTGCGGCAGAGAGGACTATTTAAGGAGAAACACTCACGCCAAGCCCACTCCCGCACAGACAATGATTGACCTAATCCCAGACGTACATGGGTGTGAGGGTGAGTGACCGGAAAAAAAGTGGTGTTGCACCAACCACTTTTTTTCCGATCACTTTTTGCTCCATGCTACCGGTAGTACCGTACACTTAGTGATTCATAAAGTACGGTATTCGGATGGTTTAGCGCCAAGATGTCCCTTTGCACCTAAATTTCAAATCTTGGCGCTAATTCATCGGAGTAGCGTAAAAACTTGAATAATTGGACGGTGTGCTATGTCGTTGGACTTTCCTCTCCTAGTAAGGTCAAGAAATTTTTTTTTTTTTCCGTCCCGGAGGGGGGAAGGGGCCGTGTTTTTGCTGTGTTTTTCGCCCCCTTCCCAGAGAAGGGAATTCTGGACTTCATAGCACACCGTCCAATTATTCAAGTTTTTACGGTATTGTTACGTTTTTATTTTGGCTTTCTTATTTTATTGCTTTTTTATCTGAGGATAACTTGGGCTTGATGTATTGCTAGTCACGATCTCAGAGTTAAGGGTTGTTGCGCTTCTGGCGAGGGGGAGGCTGTCTGGGGCTTGGCAGACAGGGGTGGTGTGTTAGTTAGGTTTTTCTTCTCTCACGCTATCTTTTTTCTTCCTTCTTTCTCCAACCAGCAAGGTCGAGCGCAACGAAGTGGATTGTGAGAGCAGCACAACGGAGGAACCGTTTGTTTGCAGCTTGTGTGAAAGGGAAGTGCGCTTGGGTTAGTTAAAATTACTTTGTGGCGGGAATTTGTTTCTCTTTTGCGGTTAGGTGGTTTGGTTAGTTTAGAGAAGTTGAATTGATTGAAGCTTGTGCTGTTTACCTTTCTACTTGGAAGTTCGTGAAAGTGATAGTAGTTTTTCTGTACTTCCACCGTTTAGAAAGTAGATACACTGAACCAGAAATTCTTTGTTTTCAGTATGATACTTTATGAATCGCCAAGTACTAGTAGTGCATCGCGTCTAAAAAACGTACGCCAAGGCCGTTGCATCATGTAGCACTCAACCCTCTACGGAATTAGGGCTACCCCCATGAAAATCATGATTTTTTAAGATCCTGTGTTCAATTCTCTGCCATTTATCTATTATCTAGAATTTCAATAGGTATCCTTAGACTCTGCACTATGTATGATACTCGAGATATTTTCCTTGCATTTAGCACCTTTTCACCTCTCAATTCAGCCAAAGAATCACTATTATAATACGGAGCGGTGTCGTGTTTCTTTCCTCAACCATTCTCAATTTACAACAATTCCAGTTTCTTCACAAGTATAAAGTGATTAGCAAACATGATAGGGATTATAAACGAAGTGGGTGTGTGGTGTGAATTGAACATTAGATTTTAAAAAATTACTATTTCTATGGCAGAGCTCTAATTCTTTACAGGGTTGGGCATAGGGTGATGCAACTGCCTTGGTGAACACTCTAGACACAAAGCATCACACCATAGATATGATAGAAACCAGTCGGGCCTAGAGACATTACCTAAGTAGGTAGCCGTATCTTCACATATCGTGTACCCGGCAGTGACAAGCCCCAAAGAGTATGCTAACCTAGTGTGTATTGTACTATGATAGAAATATCCAGAAGATTTAAATCGCTAACTTAGATGCTTCCTTCACTCCCAGGGAATGGCATACCCGCAACCTCTCCATGCGAATCCGCCGCTTCCAATTTGATAATCACATTAGAACTTGCATGCCATTTTGACCTACTTCAGTGCTCCGCCCTCATTCACGATAAAGTGCCCGTGAAAGTATCTCCTAGACCCTCCACTTGAGTCTTCTCATCAGGCTGTTTTTTCCTCCTCCAATGAGGGGGTACCTTGGGTGTTCTCCGGATTCCATCGATATTTTGAGAAGGGAACCGGAAGCTAGACATCGCCATTAGCGAATAATAACTCACATGAGTGTGCAGCGCCCTCAGGCTTGGCACCGGTACCCTGGCTTAGATTTGCGAGACCCCCTTCAGAGTATGATAACTCTGAGAGCACCTCCCTAACAAGTCCATTGTACTAGAGAAGAGTGTTGCGCTTCAGTCTCATTTTTAAATATTCTCAGTATCACCCTGTGTAGGACCAGGGGGTATCCTAACCACCTTACTAAATTCCTTTCATGATTTTGTCCTCCCATTTAGAAACAGTATTCCCACTGGCAGCGGGCCAGGCCAGAGGAGGCTGTCCGGAAAATAGCCAAGGCTGATATCAGCCTGCCTGCGAAAACCCAGCTTGCCTGATAATCTCCTATTGGCCTGGCGATTATCATTGAGAACTGATCATTCCAAGCGTATCTTGATCCCCCTCCTCCTTCAATTGTCTCTATTGTCCTTCTTTCCCTTCGGCTCTTTCTTCTTAGACAATCACACAACATGTGATACGCAACCAGTTCAAGATAGTCCTAACAATTCACCTCCAGAGTCACCACCGCAATCCTATCTTACAATTCTTCGCTCCAATTCTCCAGCAAGAATTACATTAAATCCCCAAGTTAACAGAGGTTTTGGTTGTATTTTTACTGTTGATTTGTAATTGGGAAAACTTTTACAGTTCATCGATATAAAACCTTCTATGGTTGCCACCTTACTTCACACAGTCCACCCACCACAACAGTAGCTTTCTACATTCAATTCAATTGACCAATCTACCGCACCAAGTATTTTTTAGTATTTTTGCTAATAAAGAGAGAATTGTTCTGGTATTTAATGTCAATTGGTGATTGGGAAATATTTATGGATTTTTGCCGTTGACACTGCCTGGTTGCTCATGCCTATGCTATGATGACATTGTGTAACCCATCCTTTTCGCCAGGGTTAGGTTTTTTCCTCGATGGGAAATAAAAATTGAAACAAAAAAACATAGACCTGAATTGAACCACTGCTCGTGAACGAAACAGATTTCTTGTCTGTTGCCTTAACCACACAACCACAATTTCATATTTATTGTACTTTGGTGGCTCATTGAAAACCGGACACGGGGTATCCAACTCAGATAACCCGGCACCAAGCCCGCAAACCTGGAAAGCAGCTAGAGCGACTAGGTCTTGCTTAATTAGTATGATGAAAAAGCGAAAATAGACCATAATATTATTATAATAATAATAAGAAATGATGTTTCTTTCTCAAGGGATCTGGCACCAGAGTACTGTATGACCATGAGGGTACTGTGGGGTTACAAATTGTCCTAGGTGGGGTTTAGCTAGATAGTTCATTTCTTTATCGTCACGGGCGGGAGAGATTTTTATTTTGTTAAACGGGAAGGGGGAAGGTGGATCACGCAGGTAGAGAATGATTTGTAAGCACTGGCATGGATCGTGGGATTTGAGTGGTGGGCTTGGCCAGGGAAACACAAGGGGAGAACGAAAACTCTTTGTATCTACACCACCGTTCATTAGTCCCACGAGCTATGGTTTTCGTTCATTAAGGTTTTCTCATTAGCATAATAGATAAAAGGGTAAAAAGGTTCCGATTGTGTGAGCGGTGATAGCCCAATTTGGTTTCCTTATTTCTTTTCCACGAATTCGATCATTTCTTCTTGTTTGTTTCGTCTCAGAGCGACTGGGAGCTCGGTCTGGGAATTATCGTTCCTCTGACCGGAAAACATCGTTTCAGTACCTTCCCCATCACATATAATGAGTATTATTTTAAGATGACCTAGAATACACCCTCTTTCCAGATAGTGCGGTCACCCGATCCCATTGATTCAGCACGGGTAGTTTCCGAATTTAATATATAGTATGATAGTAGAGAGATAGATGACATTGCCATTTTCAGGCCAATAGGCCAACTAGAAACTCTTGCTCTAATAAACTTTTGAGTCTAGGGTTTGATATTAGGAGGCCCACTAGAGGTCGGTAAAATACCGTGAGGGATGTAGCACAGGATGCTTGAGAGGGGGGTATAACCTACCACCAATATGAAATTTATTCCCCTACCATAATTACATGGCTATCATACTAGCCAAGATCTAGTCCCGGATGGTTTCGATCCTCATATGTTACCCCCTAACTTGAAGAAAAGAGTCGCTCGATTCCTTGTTCTAACAGGGCCCCGATGTTAAAAAAATGCAATATTATTAGACATTAGAGGTTTTTTATTTCAGGCTTCCGTTAAAGAACTGCTATATCACAGGAAAGCGGTATACCTAGACAAATATTTTAATCTAGCCTGGAATAAAACAATGCATCACTTGCTCTTATAATTGATTATTGCACAATATCATGTGGAGAATATCAGTTCGTGGAGTATATCTGTCACTTGAGCAGGGTACGAACTAAGTTAACTGACATTGTCTGACAAAACTTAATACACGAGGGATCCTCAGCCGAACAGATGAGCACGAACTTCGGGTCCCAACAAACTCCATTTCCTGCTCCCTAAAGTATCCAAATATCAAAAATTCCCACTCACCCTGTGTAACTTGGCCCCCACGGCTAGTCGCGGCCCATCACTCGTGCACCAGGCATGTTGGAATGTTGTAAAATAGCTTGATTAAAGAGAGGTAAATCCGACGTCCACCGAGCAGCGCCTGCGAGAAAGTAGCACTAATATACTACATAGACTTAGCAGTCACGCCGGACAACCTGCCCTATCATAGAGAACACATCTCTAACAGGACGCACTAGTGACATCCGATCCAGGGTTCCGAATGGTCGGCGGAAGACTGGACTGGACTAGCTAGTCAGGTCGAAAGTCAAGTCTAGTCCAATGGTGGATATTAGACCGACCGGAATGGTGCCCCCCCGTTTTTCTAAAGGCGGATGCAATCCAGGGCGAACCCATCCCCCGTAAAGGAGAAAAAAGCCGAAGATGACCAGAGGGGATAGTCTGGGCGATGTTTATGGGGCAACCTTATCACGAGCGAACACACAGGAAAGAAGTAGGTCAAAATTCAGAATCCAGGGTCTAATGTGGGTATGGCATTGGAAGCAGTTTTTTCGAGTGGACGAGTTATGTCATGCCCTGATCGAAGAATGATCCACCGGTTTGAATATTCGGAGTGCCCCTAGAATAGAAACACTGCTAGCATGCTCCTTCGGGCTTTTCAGGTTCGAGAAGTCCTCTTATGCAGTCCACCTGTAATATATCGTGATAAAAATAGCATATCCTATGGCTTGGCAGGCCTGGTCAGGCCAGTCCTGGTCAAGTCGGTTTCGGTGATCCTGGCTGTAGCGAATAACTCACATGCATTGGGAATGAGCTCGATATTCCTCCCCACACTTTAGAGGTTATCCCGGGAATGACACATTCAACATCCATTTCATCAGGACCAATGCCACAGCAGGTCCCCATCTCAAGGTAGCCCCCAATATCATCCTGAGTGGAACCGACAGGTATCCTAATCGCCTTTCTAATTATTTCATGATATGATTTCGTCCTCGGCGTGGGTAGGGTACTCACGGGCTTCCTCCGGCACGTTAAAATGATTCCCAGTAGGGACCCGAGTAGCTCCCGCCGGTGCTCCGGAGTCGATTTATGCAAAGTCCCTATGCATATAAATACCCACGGTAATGATGCGATAGACTTTTTCAGAAAATTCACTGGATAAGTGAGCCGGAGACCTCAACCGCTAAACTCCTTTCGACTTTCTGAAAAGCATCCTGTGTATTGCCTGAACCCCTGCTCCGGTGACGAGCTGCTTGAGGATACCTCCTAGAATCAGTGTGAGCGTGCACCGGGAATTAACAGAGAAGAGTTTATTGTAAGTGATTTACAAAGTTTGGTCCATCTTCTCTTTTCCGATCCCTCTCCCTTCCTTTTTCTTCCCCCTATTCCCCCTTCGGCACTCACCTAATATCATATCCCGAGAGGAACCTTTCCCCGCATCCATACTGGAAGCTCCTACCCTTCTGCTCCTGCTATCCCCTCCAGATCACCGTTATAATTCCCCAGTACCATCAGTGCTCGAAAAGCATTGCAGAATTTGTTCGATGTGTGGCGGAGGCTCGAGAGAAGGGCCGCCATGGGGGTGAGGGGTTATGTTAAGTGCCTGTTCCAAAAGCTAACCCAAGATACCCGCGACAGGGGTATAACATAGTGCACAAGAACATCATCAAGCTCTATAAGTGAATGTTGATAGACCAATCTTGCCACATTATGATGATGTCAATTACATGAGGTATATTTACAACTCAAGCCCTAGCTCCCATCAGTGTTCGGGCAATACACTACCTTACCGGACTGTAGACAGTCGATACTTTATCCTAAATTACGGCTCCAAGGCACGATGCCGGAAAACGGTATATCCGAGGCTCAACTTCGATCCCCGGTGGGGTGGTCTTTTTGCTATAGGAGGTCAAGAGGCACAAAGCTCCGAGAAATCAACCTTCCCGATAAGCAGTGGATCTTAAGATAACCAACTTGCAGAGGTTGGGGGGTAGCTAGACCAAAGATTTAAAACGAGGCTTTGCCAGCATATTAGGGGATCGTGCTTGGGCAGACCCTGCTGTGGAAGAGCCCAGTCCGAATCACCGCCACTATCTGCAATTCTGATGGTTGGTTGCTCACTTAAAAGGTCTACTTAGGGTTTCCCAAACTCTTCACTACCTAAGAAAACCCTCTCCTCTAGATTTCCATAGAGATCCAAGGTGGTTTCTTATAGTGGCTCGGCTAATAGCGTCAAGTGGGTTCACGACAGATTAATGAGCAGTGTTCCCAACGGGGCAGTCCGTCCGTCTTGAGGACGAGGACGGACGACTTTTTGCCGTCCCGTCCTCAAGCCAAATTTCCCGACGATTCCAAGTGGAGGACATCGGGCCCCACAGTCCCCTACTGTCATATTAATCCCTGTGATCTCTCGGATCGGCCTTTTTTTTTGTCTTTGCGCCAGGATATGAGTTTTGAAACGAAACACCAAGAATTAAGGATACACAAAATAGCAAGCCCAGTTTCCACTTCCTCACTCACCTGAATTTGAGCCACGAGTCATTGTCGGAGTCAAGAGGCCACTCGGCGAACTACTCAGGATACTCGTAGTCGGGCTGCTGTGATGACGAAGGGACACCTCCATATCCTCAATTGGGCCGAGGTTGAGAATTTTGAGCATACCTGGAACTGTGCTAACATCAAAATCCCAAATGTTTCTTGAGATGCCGAATTCTCAAGTGGGATTCACATACTGGATAGAGATTGTAGAATATGTGGAATCGAGGTATGAAAAATAGTTGAAGTCAAACTTTGTAACGAATTTCTGTATCAAGCCGATTTTGCAATTTGTATCAGATACTATCTTCTATTATAAACAATCGGTGACAATACAGCCTTTTTCACATCAGTATCTAATGTGTTCAAAAGATGGCTACTAGTATGGTGCACAATCTATACTGCTATGTAGAAAATACTACACAATAGCAAGGGGGTTGCATTGCACACCAAGTGAGGAGGAATTGTATGCAGTGTTCCCAACGGGCCAGGCCGTAGGCCGGGCTAAGGCAGGCCGCTCCAGAAGACAGCCTAGGCCCATATAGGCCGAATTCGATCGGCCTACGAAAGCCTAGTATCAGGCCTGATAGGCGCCTGCAGGCCCGGAGATTAGCGTTGAGAACAGATTGCATTAAGGGTATTCAACCCCCCACCCCCCCTCCCCTCTTCTGAGTTTATTGTCGGTGATTTATTTTCCGCCTTTACCTTTGGCTATTATTGTAACATGTGTACATGTTCCGGTAAGGGTACACAGGAACGGGCAGTGCAGGATCTCCTATGTTTAGTTGATTTATATTTGGTTTATTTGATTTGATTTCAGCTCCGCCACTGTCTCTGAGTCAGATAGGCTATGCTATCGTATTGCTATGTTTAGTTTGCTTTGCTGGAAGTTTATATTTAGGATTCCGGGTATGGAATGGTCATGTAGCACTGGTGGAGGCTGAGCTTTGTTTCTTTCTTTGGTCTTGCAGGATTACAGGATTCTGGTATGTGCGCAGCTACTGGTAAATGATCGTGATTGCAGGAAGGCTATCGCTCTTAGGTTTTGTATTTAAACCAGTCTCCTGGCTAGCAGGAGACAGCAGACTTCGACAGACCTTCAGTCTAAGAATACACTTGGTTGAACGGCAATCCCTGAGTCCTATTTGTTCTTCAACTATTATCTCTGACCTCCGGTCCCTTGAAGCCTCCCTTAGCACCAGCGCTAGCAGGTCTATCGCCGGTCCTATTGTATTTTCGTTAGACAGGAATAAACCTGTTACAATTATGATACTTCTTAATTAATCACAAAACAAGTGATACTTAACCAACACAATAACGCCTTAGAAATGTACCTCCAGGGCTATGAGCACAACCCTATCATGCCATCATTCCCCCCTATTTTGTAAACTATTTACAGTCAACCTCTCTTATTGATGCCTTCGAAATAGTCACCGTCCTACTGCACACAGTTGATCCACCAACCGCAACTCTTTTTCTACAATTAATTCAACTAATTAATTCACTACCTCTAGTATTTTTTTGTGTTTTTTTTGCTAATAAGCGAAACCATTACTTTATTTTTAATCATATTCCGTAATTGGGAAACATTTACCGTGAATTTTGCTGTTGACACAGAGCAGCTGCTCACTATGAGTGGGTCGGTCAAAGCCGTATACTAGGCCGGCCTAGGCTCTATGGGCCAGGCCTGCCTATGAGGCAGCCGGGAAAATGCCTATATGGCTTACTATAGGTGGCCCAGCCAGGCCAGGCTCAGGCTTAACCAGGCCTGCAGGCTCGGGCCAGGCTAGATCCGAGAGAATTGGGACAGGCTGGGCCCGGCTTTACCGAAGCCTGGCCAGCCTGGCCTGTTGGGAACACTGATTGTATGGTTGAAGAGCTGACTAGTAGGTATTCTGGTTGTTATTATTCTTCTAAGCCAGATGAGCAGTAACCTCAGTATTTATACAGGAAGTGCACTCTCATATAACAAAGAAACATAGTAAGGAAAAACATAGTGAGAAACATAAGTGGGAACCATGTTTGATCCTGTAATCCTGCCAAGAAAATACCAATAAAGTCTGCATAAATCCATAGAGGTGTGCAGGCTGGGAATAATGAGGAATAATCATGTATGATATAACCAAGAAGGATGCATGAACTTGAAGTAATGCATAAACAACCATGATATCCTGAACACCAGATAAGGAAACATATAAGAAAACCTCTAATTGTTATCATAAAATATTAAGAAAATATACAAAATTATGTCTTAACTATAGTAATGTCAACCACGTACAGATGAAGCTGGGAATGGGTACCAAGTAGAGAGGTATACGATATTATCAATGGAAATATACATATGAAACATATTATTACGGAGAAAACAACATGATGCGACTGGCATCTTACTGTAACATATTCCCTCAATTTATAATTCCATCCCATCTCTGAAGACTATTGCTGATTGGACTCCACAATCATCATACACTAGGCGAGCTAATATTAGACTCCAAGTACTAGTACAATTATCATCCACGCGGACCCACGAGTACTCACTGTTTCCCGTCTTTTATTCCAGTCACCGGTATTCACCGACAGTCCCCCACTGTCACCTACGGTCCCCTACCGTCTCCCCCTGTTCCCTGCCACTATTCCCTACCGTCATCTGCCATCCCTGGCGTTTCTTTATAAGTAGAGCGGTTGCCCACCGTCACCGGTCGTCACTCGCGTCCCATACCATCCCCTACCGTCCCCCGCCGTTGACTACAATTCCCACAACACAACCGCAGTCTTGATGCACACCCTACACATTAGTGTCTCATATTGCAGTGCCCGTCGTCCTCGCTAATGGCAGCCATTTTTAGATTTAGCGGACGAGGACGGCAAATCTGTTGCCGTCCGGTCCACTCCCGGGCTCTTGGCAGTCCGTCCTCCGGGCCCTATGTGGGCCCCTGGGCCGTTGGAAACACTGCTAATGAGCTTCGTTTATCGTATTGTATTGTATCGCAAGCTCAGCTATCTCACTAAAGTTGCTCCATGTTGGAAAGTATGGCTTCTCAGGATCCGGTTGTGGGTGGATGACCATATCGGGTTCTTTCTGTATATGGATATTGAGATGGGATCAGTGTTCCGAATAGTCCGACCTGTCAAGTCTTGGAGGCAGGACCAGGCTGGCTAGTCCTGGTGACGGCGATGACTGGACTTAACTAACTTGGGTGGTCCGGTCCGGTTTGGACAGGTCCCAGACTAGTCTTTATAAAAGATCGCACGACGAAGCCCAACACTCGGTAAGAATAGAAGTATAGCTATACTAGGATCTTAAAGTCGCTTGTCACGTTATGAATCAACAGCCCCTCAATACAAGTTGACAGAATATCCTGGAGAGGATAATATGCCATGGAAATACGATTACCTGATGGATAAGTCACATCTAATACCGGTATTCTGGTATTTGGTCATGTAATATCACTCGCTTAGTGAACCAAAAATAGTTCGATACTCGAGAACCTATTTCGCCACAATAAGTTTAATTAAGAAAAGCTTTATTTGAATTATATCATAATCAGCAAAAAGAGCGGTAGAACATTGCAGCGGAGAAACGCCGCAAAACAAACCTTCAAGACCGCCCCGCACATCTCTCTACACACCGACTGACAAGCCACGACAGATGCCGTTCCCTGAGATCGGATCATTTACATTCATTGGATCTCTCGTTACCTCATTCTCCCCCTTCCAACTACCCTATCCCACTCCTTGCCCCTTCCTTGTTTGGGTTTTGCTTAACAAATTTCGTATAAAATTGTAGCCCTTTGCTGTTTCCCCCTCCTCTCTCTTATGATACCTTCACCCCATTGATTTGTCCCTTCTTCCTCATGCCCGTCTTGTTAGGCCATTAAATACTTGCCCGTGGTTAACCTCGCACAATCCTGTGTTATTGTACAAATTAGACAGCAGCCCCGTTGCATTACGAGGAGGGTGGATCGATCGAAACTTCATAGAGATAGACGCAAGATAGATAGACAGATCCAGTACTGTACACATCAGAGTGGGAGTGCAGAGGGAGTCAGTGGAAAAGAGTTTATCGTGACCGACTTATAGAGTTTAGTCCATTTTCTCTTCGCTCTCCCCCTTCCTTTCTTCTTTTAACATTTTAACTAGATTTGCTCCATTGTTTCAATCGTTCCTTGTATTTTTACTATCTCCTTCAATCCCTCCTACCTATTATTCTATTCTCTAATATCTCTCTTCTGTGTTTCTTGGTCTTTCAATGACTCTTCTTAGCCGATTACTTTTCCGCCATATAACTTCTATAGCTACCCCAAGCTCTCGTACACCCTCCATTAAATTTTACTCCACCACACCACACCGTTCGTTACCTTATAAATTACTACCCATTCCTTTATATTTCTCTATTTCGCCAGCTCCCTAGACTATCATTATATCTCTTCAGATTTAATTTATTTCCTATTACGGCCTCGTTCGGCAATATTTAGGATCATAGTAACGCTTAAATGATATACCGTGCGATACCTACGCGGATGGCTGTTCGTACCTCTGATATCCCTGCTATAAAACCACTGCTAGCACGTTATCTATAGCTCGCCGTGGTCGAGAAGTCCTTGAGCTCGATACCATCGTCCTTGCTCACTAACAGCTCAAACCTGCTCCTAAAGCCCCTCTCAATGATCGGCGAGCTCTGTTTGGCCTACCTCAGCTACCAGCATGTCCAGTAACCGTTCCTTTGGTCAAATATCCTTCCTGTCACTGAAATAGACAGGACGTACCACCGGGAACCCACGGAAAGTGCGAAAATGCTTGCATTGATACTCGATAGATAATTCAACCACATATCATTGATGATGCTGTTATTATAGAGCTCGGGGGCGTGGTCAGTTTTTCAGTTCTTCAACTTGGTGGAGTAACCCAAGCGTGGGATGTTGTTAGGCTAGGACTTGGGGATAGGATCTTGGCCAGGCGTAGCTCCCTGCAGGGACAGGTTTCCGGTGATTTGCGATGGAGGGGCAGCTAAGGTGAGTTGGCCACTAGAAGCTATATTTTAAAGTCTCTGGAGTTAAAAAATAATTTCCTGGCAACGAGCAAACTCAGGGAGCTCGGTCAGATCACTTCTGTTAGCCAATAGTGCCCCCACGTTTTGGTGCAGGATATTTGAATGCGTTAAGGAAACTGAAGGTAAAGAGTAGGCTAGGCGTTGACGGATCTTACAGATATCTACTAAGTTAGATGAGATTCCGCCAAAGAATTTAGTAATTGTTCCTAAAGCGCATAACAATATTTTAGAGGCTTTCTTTGATATCTTTAATTTTTCTTTGTGTTTGACGTACATGCTGTTTCTTGGTTCAGGTCGAGTTCAGTAAAAAAAATTGACGTCTGCAGCACTACAGGCCTCTAGCTATCCGTTGCTACTCGAAAGAAAACGAAAAAAAAAGAGGGTTGCTCTGCAAGAAAAAGTGGGTATGATACACTGAACCCACTACTCGCGCTTAAAATGAAGTTAGGTATCATGGCTAACTCCAGGGATCCCCTTCGAATCACAGCTCAACCCCAGACCGACCTTTTAAAAAACTCCCCTACAACCTACCGTATTCTCCAAGGGGGACTCTAGCGGCTCTGTGAGACTTATGGAAATTACCCAGAAGACAGATAGCATTACTATTGTGGGCACATACCCCAACTAGGAGCATGGCCAGGCCTCACGACCCCACCCTTGCGCAGTACAGTACCATGCTGCGGCCATTACCTACTCGAACACGGGAGTCAGCCACTGTAAATTGAGTAAAGCCACACATTAACCCACATTACCCGACCAGACCTCATGCCTGAGGGATACCCGTCCGAATAGACGAACAGGAACTTCGGGTCTCTGACAAAACCCAATTACCCTAAATCCCGAAACATCTATACAAAATCTAATATCATATCAAAAATTGGCATTGCCCTCATATAACCCTGCCGCCCAAGACATATCACAGCCCATCACTCGTGTTCTGAAATAGTTGGAACCGCGCGATATCGTAAGACAAAGCACGGTAACTTGCTGTTGACTTACTAGATACCGTTAAGTGGTCGGGTATTAAAAACGCCATAAATCTTCAAATGTGGGGCGGAGGGTTTTTGCACATTCCGTATAGAGGGAAGAAAAGAAAATCTAATTTAGGCTGCTAGATGAGCAATCAAGCATTAGAATTGTGGATAATATCGTTCCTTGCATACCCGAACAATTTCCTACAGCGACTCGAGAAGCTCCCGTCGTCGCTGCGGTGGATCAGTCTAAAGGATCGATACACATAAATACGCGCTACAGCAATGTAATACCCTTTTTCAATTTTTTTACCAGGTCTAGAAGCAGGAGGTCACGGCGACCAACCTCTTTTTTTGTCTCCTTGAAAAGCCTCCCGTATGCTCCGGAATTCCTCCTCTATTGACAAGTTGCTTGAGAATAGTGCCCAACATAATACTTGTGCTGGACTGCTCCTGCTGGGAAACGAAATCGCACCGGGGTCCCACTACAGCAACGTCTTTTCCCTCGGTCTGGTCGCATAGGCTATCAATCACTAGGGAGCTATTGTTTGCTGACGGTCAGTGATATTTGCATTGTCTTTCACCTGAGGAGAGGTCTCGCCACCTTAGATAAGTCTTCCCCTCTCTTAGGTTTCCTTAATAGAACAACAGTGGCTCTATGCAACTAGCTTCGGTATCGCTCCACCTTCTGTACTCTTTGGTTTCTAGTATCCAGCTTCCCACGCTGCCGTGTCGGTTGGTTCGCACGCCTTGGTGCCGTTGCTACGGTTCAAGTGGTAGCCATTGCAGAACCCGACGTCCCTCGACGTCTATTTCGGTAATGGAATTGATTTATATTGAACTAGTTGACATTACCAGTGACCTGGCGGCCTGACGACATCTGAGCTATGGTCAACTGTTTGAGTTGCTTTCTTTTGCTTATTTTTTTTTAGGTCGGGTAGAGAAGGATCGTGTGTAATGAGTTCAAAGGAATCAGGGGGACATGAAGTGAGAGGGTGGTGGCTTATAAGGCTCTGGTGTTGTACCAGTACAGTACCCGAGTGCTGTACAAGTATGCGCTGTTCCAATCGTTACACAGGCAGTTCCAGGAAAGCCATCGGCGGGCGTCGGTCCACCAGCAGGTTTTGCTTGAAAACCAGTCTAAGATCCCACAGCGAAAAATGGTTTACTGGCACCCCGCATCCGAGTGAAAAACCCCGTCCACGCCCAGCGCTTACAGGCCACAGTATAATACTACAGAGTAGCGCACGATACATGTTTACAATGCTTTTACCGCAACCCACTCACCCGCTACTGCGCCCTTCGCATAATAAAATATTATCTATGCGAGAAAACCCAATTATTGGGATATGACTATATCTCGACACTGTTGTTGTATAGGATCTAGAATTTTGGGTGCAGTGTGGGTCCATCACACACTTTCTTCTTGCACTATGATATGCTGGAATATGGACGTTCAGGTCAACGTGGGGCCCACGACAGCAGGTTAAACACCAATTAGCGGACATTGTCCGACGAAACTTAGGGGCTGTTTAGCGTGACAATTTTGCGAAGTTTGGCTAGCTACAAACCATGGTTGTGGAACCATGGTTGGAAGAACCTCATACCCTATTGTCAAAAACAGTCAAAAATTTGGTGCTGGTTGCTGCAAATCATGGTTTGTAATTCATGTCTACCAAACAGTCCCGTAGTTACAAACTATGGTTTGGACCGAAACCCATGGTTTGCCATCCCAAAACTGTCAGACCAAACAGCCCCTTAACGTCCTAGGGACGCTCGATCGAATAGGTGAACAGGAACCCCGCCCCTCAATATGGCCCCTAATTTCATAGGCCTTAAAATATACAAATATTAACAGTTCTTTCCCCCGTATAACTTGACACGTGGGCTCCATCACAACCCAGCGCTCGCCTCCCAAATATCTACGCCAACCCCCACAATCAATATCTTCCCACAACCAACTATCTCTGCGGCAGAGATATCCGCAACAGCACTCTCCTGCTGTTCCTGCACTTCAACCGTAATACCTTCTCCCCTCTCACTCACCTTCCACAGTTTAACCTGCTGGTCCACCCCCGCAGTAAGTATGTGCTCACCGACACACAGTACAGCAGTAACGGCGCTGGCATGCGCCCTCGGCACAATCCATGATTCGGCAATATTGTTTTTGGTATCAATGCGAGTAATACCGAATGCGCAGTCATCCCCGCCAGTGTAGACACATACACCGTTCGTTCTGACAGTTACTTTCAGAGATTTAATTGAGCTTTGGTGGATGCGTTTTTCTACTGACTTTCGTGGGAGCGGGAGCGGGTATGGGAGGGATGCGAGAGAGTATGGATCCGAAAGTGGATAGATACTCAGATAGCCGTCTGTTCCGGCAACTAGGATCCCATTGTTGCTGGGGAGGAACTTGACGTGTAGAATACAGCAGGTCTTGTGTGTTCCTTCCATCACTAGGTTGAAGGTTCCTGTAGATGGGGAGAAGTAATAGAGGCGGATGGTAGAATCTGAGTAGCCGATCGCAAGCAACACCCCGTCTTCCCGTCCTTCTCCGATAGGTAATAAGTCGAACCCCTCAACTCGAAGATCACTCCAGCCCTCGCATGCCCCTCTGAGAGCGATCTCGTTTGCAGAACGGACCCTCCAGGCGAGCAGTTCCCCTGCACCACCGGCGGAAAACAAGTACCGTCCGCTTGGAGTGAATTGTAGTGCGTGGATGCCGGTAGTGTGCGTGCCGACAACCGCACCTAGGCATAGTTCCCCAGAGGTGGGTGAAAGCGTTGATAGGCAGAGGAGCGTGTCTTCCGCCCCGGTGGCAATGAGATCACCGTGTGTTGCTATGGATTTGACCTCTCGGCCATGAAGGCCTGATTGAAGGAGTTTGCGGTGTGGGTAGGTGCGCGCGATGTGAGCCTTTCGGTTATAGTTAGTGATACTAGCCTCCCGGTATTGATTGAGGAGGGGGAGGGTACCTTCCCGGCCTTTGTCCAGACGAAGTACCCGTTCAGTCTATACGTCCAAGACCTATGCGCTCCGCCGCACTCCACTGAGTGCAATTCGTGCTGGGAGGTTTGGTTTATTACCGTAAAGTGCTTGCCACGGAAGCCCCAGAGTATGAGATTGTCCGGTTGCCCAGCACCCTCGATTACGAGAGAGGGTTTTAGGCTGTGGGTTTTTGTGAGGCAGATGCTTGGCGGTGAGGATATGGAGAGGTGGGAGTATTCGCCATTGCGGGAGGTGGTTAAAATCCCGGATTTCGGTAGGAGGATAGAGGTTATGGCGTCGGTTGGGTGAACGAGGGTGTGAGAAAGTGCCCACAGAGGGCGAACTGTAGAAGATAAGTCATAGATCCCCAATGCCCCTGCTCGAGAGCCGAGAAGCAGGTGGTTTGTCTCTTGATTGACCGCTAGGCTAGTTACTAGGAATTTCGCTTCTCCTGCTCGGGAAGGTGAGTGAAGTGCTAAAGTTTCTCTATCGATTAGGACTGATGGCGACTTCGAGCGATCCATTTTGAAAGAGTGTAAAGAAAAGATTGCTGGTGATAAGGCTGTGGTCAGGATGTAGTACTTTCGTTCATCTGCGTTACTTCAATGGGGCCCACGATCAATTGAATTAGATACAGAATCAAGAAAATTAAAAGCCTGCACAGGTTAGACACACCTCCTGTACCAACTCTTCCGAGGAATACTCCTGCGACCTTGCCATTTTCACCAGCCATTGACTGCCACCACCATTCCCGCTTTGATACTGTGTCCAAAACTCCAACCTGGCCACTGTGGTCCCCCAGAGCTATTAAACCCGTGTCTTCCCAGGATGCTAAAATGCTCCAACCCTTCAGCTGTGCCCGCTGACCAACTAGGTTCCATCTCTTCTGACTGAGTGTGTAGGTTAAAACTCTGCCTAGAGTAGTTGTTGCAGCAAAGCAGTCATCGTCGAGAGCTGAGTATTCTTTAAACGCATCATGTGCCTTTTTGTCCTTGTGGTTAGGTTCTCCAGGCTCCTCCTGAGAATCCCCGATCTGTGTTAATACAGAATCCATATCCCATGCCTCCTCTCGGCTCTCTTGGTCGTCTCGATAGTATACCAGCCCAATCCTCCCATCTGCGCCACCAGTAGCTAGTAGCCCTCTTTCGAAATCTAGAGCGTAGCTCCAAATATGTTTACCAGAGTGCAATTGGTAGGTAGCCGTATTTTTTAATTCTATATTTTTGGTATCTTGTTCTGTGTTAAACGCCCAAAATCTCGAAGTCAAGTCTTCTGAGATCGAAAGCAATTCGATTAAGCTCTCCTTGGTCTCTGGGAGAAACCGGACACCCCAAATACGCGCTCTGTGACCCCAGCCTACGGAAATGCATCTACTCCCCCGCGTTAATTCATGTCCGAACCCTGTCTTTTTTATCTCTAAACCATCTGACGTAGGGGGCGAGGAGTCGAATTGGGATATATCCCATATTCTAACAGTTCTATCGTCACTACAGGAAGCTAGGTAGTGCTTGTCACCGTGGCATTTAGGTGAGATGTTGACACCAAAGATAGAGCCTTCGTGGCCAAGAAGCCTGCAGTGGGTCTTGGGATTTTTCAGCTCGTGAATGCCTGATGATGGAAACGGGGTTATTGCAGCCGACCACAGTAGAATCTCGCCGAAAACAGTGCCAGCTGCAACCAGAACCCGGCCCAGGGGATTGAGGGCATCGGCTGCAAAGTAGAGAAGATGGGCGGAATATAGCATACAGCGCTCCCCGGGTGCTAGCTCGTACCAACTTGCCGAAGTGGAATCGTATTTGAGTAATGCATTGTGCGCGGTGATGACAACGACTTCTTCGTCTAAGGCTGAAGTTGTAGAAGGAACGAAGACAGCATAGAAAACCCAGTCCGGCACGCGGATTTCTCTGAAGACGCATTCCTCTTGAGGTAAGGAAGTTACTGGAGTAATGCAGATACTCCTCCCTCCCCAAAATAAGACATTTCGTTGATGAAATGACGAGAGTGTGATTCCGTGAATTCGTTCTCTGGAAAATATTCGACGTTTAAGGATGGATTTGGGGGCGGATATATCTAAGACCTTGACGAATGGCCCCTCACCTACAAGTAGTTTCGATTCGGGGACTGCGTTTGGAATGTCTTGAGCAGTCTGGAATGCGAGGGCAGTCACAGGTGACAAGCTCGAGATGTGCTTCGGCAATTAGCAGATATTTTTCAACAAGAGTTCATGGGGAGAGGTCTGTAGATATACCCTTAAAAAAAGGGGAGATGACATTGGTGGAATGAGGTGGAGAGTGCTTACAGCACATCCAGCACCTTACTACTGTATGGGCAAGAATGAGGGGGAAATAATTACAGCTGCAGGTAGTTTGGTGGGGCGCTAGAAGTACCAGAGCCCACTGTGCAGAGAAATTCTACCGAGAGTCGTACTTTAGAGCACGGTACAGCAACTTGCTGCAGGTCCTTCAGCCTCTCGTTCTGCGTGCGTGTTGAGCCCCAACGCGTTACACTCGCCCTTCGTGAGGCGCGCATGCGACTCTGGCATTCCCTCAGAGTCGCACCGGACTTTCACCGCCTGCATTCGATCTCGAGGGATATCGCCCTCCCCCGTACGTTTCCTATCCACAGATATCTTTACAATCTTTTGGATTGTACGTCACCAATGTAAGCGTTCCCCTATCCTGGAATACGCACTGAATTGCTCTTTCCCCAGCATTTTCCGTCACACCTCCTAGAATACCTTTTCAACTGCAATAATATGAGTTCTTTCCAGAGGGGGTCCTGGTCTACACAGGATCCTCAAGCTTCTCGCTGGTCATCCTCCCGACCTCAGCCCGTTATTTTGCCGGGGCGTGAGGAGGAAGAACGGTGTTCATCTACCCTGTCGTTCCGTGGAATCCCAAACACTCGTAATGGAGCCTTTACTGAAATTTCTGACATTTCCAGAGAACAGATGCAAAATCCCATAGGCATTCTGGGGAATCCCAATGCCGCCCTGCCTATACGCCCAATGTCTACCAACATTGAACAGTATAACGTTCTTCGCAAAAAGCTCGACCAAGAGCTCGAGACTAGATCTACCCCCTACAAATCGCTTCTCCAAAAACATTTAATGCAAATGAAGAAAACGCATGCTTATATAGCGAGGGGTAGTCTGACTGCGGCTAGATTAGATATCAACGCCCGAGGGTATTACGACGGCACCCCCGGAAGTGGCACCCCCGGAATCTCCTACGACGAGGTGTCTCCATTTACGGATATGGGTAGTATTGATATTACGGCTACTGAGGCAAAGGAACGGAAGATCGATGTAGGGAGGCTTTACATTCGACATCACAGCAAGCCTCACGCATTGTCTGAGCACAGACTAGTGTTGCCAGCCAAGGTAGCAGAAACACCAAAAGATTTAGAAAAGGTTCCAAAATACCACTCCTATACTACTCTCAGGAATAATATACTTTCAGATGATGACGAAATCATGAGATATTATCCGTACCTTGGAGATGAGGCTGGTGATGACGAGATCAATCAGCTTAGTGCTGAAGAGACCTTTATTGACAGAACTAGAGCAACTGCAGAAGAAGGAAAAAAGGATGAGTGTATGACTACCCTGGATAGATCGATAGCTCCCCACTAATTCCCTTATAGGCGCCGCAATGTACACAACTTTCATACATGACTTTTTGCAAGATTTAGACCTCAGCTTTGATGCAATCATTGGATACCTTGTTGGTGATATAACAGGGATCAACAATGGTATCCCCAAGCGTACTGAAGCCCTCCGCGCCTCAGCTTTACCTAAAGATTTTGATCGTGAGGATGTGAAAATAAAAACCTTGCGAGAGCGACTAGGGACAGTCACCATGGAGGAACTGGAAAGGGCTGAGTCTGTCTGTAGGGTATTCAGGCAGCAGACGAAGATCTCCATGTGGGACGTTGTCAAACGGGTCGCACCAGTGATCAGGGACTGCCTTTCTTCGGCAAAAGTGTCAAATGGGGGCGGAGCTTTTGCAAAAGACACGGATGATGGGAGCAAGGAAAAAGAAATTGCGGCCCAGACCGGAGGAAATCCGATTCCATACAGTCTTGAGAGTTATGCAACATTGAATTGCCTTCTTTGCTACATGCATGAGTGCCGATTTCATCGTAAGTCAATTTCCGCAAACTATGAAGCCCTTGTACCCCGACCACTCCTATATTAACTATGTGTCCCTATTCAAAATAGTTAGCAAAGATCATGACCGGTTAGCGATGTCTGGTGGGGACGACGACGATGATGTTGATGTAACTAAACCAACTAAAAGAGGAGATGTCATCCCATTGAAAGTTGCCACTAGCGTCCCCGGATGGGCAAGTATGAGTAAGGGAGCAATGGTCGACCCGTGGGGTGGCAGAGAGGAGGAGTGCTCAGTTGGCTGCTTCATAAAGGTAAATTTTGTGTTTCTTTGAATTTTCTTAAGCTAACATTTTTTGCCAGGATAAAGATAGAATGAAGGGCTGTTCAAATCCATGGTCGACCGCACAAAACGCGCTATTAAAGTCTTCAGCGGTGGTGCTTAAGAACAATCCACGCTGTTCATGTCTACTGGCATCGATAATAAACAAGCCATGTTCTGAAGTAAGATTACCCCTTCTTTTCAGATGCTCATGAAACCAATGTTTAGTGGTACAGATTTATAGCCAGCTGCTAGCAGAGAAACTACTCCCAGATTCGGGTGATGCCGCAGCAGCAGCACTAGAGGCTATGCAGGATCCGGAGCCTAGGCAGGGTACCAAGAGGAAGAAGTTTCCGGTATCAGCTTTGCCAGGCTATCCCCCAGACTGCGATCGCACCCATACCCACGAACGGCGAACTACCTTCCAGGCGTGCCGGCATCTTGGCCAATGCACAAATACTTGCCCCTGCGTGAAATCGCGTGTGGCATGCGAGAAGTCTTGTATCTGCTCACCATCTTGCCCCCGCCGTTGGCGAGGTTGTACTTGTAAACGTGAGGGTAAGGCATGTACTCTGGAGAACAAATGCATATGTGCGAAAGCCAATAGAGAGTGTGATGTGGATCTTTGCCACACTTGTGGCGCAGCAGAGGTCCTTGATCCGAAGAATAGATACAATGACGCTTTTTCAAATAATTGTTGTCAAAATGTAGCATTGCAGAGAGATATGCCAAAACGGACCCTCCTGGGCAGGAGCGCGGTTGCTGGGTTCGGGTTATTTGTTGGGGAAGATGTGAAAGGGGGCGTTTTTTTGGGAGAGTATAAAGGAGAAGTTATAACGACCGAGGAAGCAGATAGAAGAGGCAAGCTCTATGACAGGAGAGGTGTCAGCTTCTTATTCAATCTTAACAGTAGTATGTTAGCCCTCCCCCTCAAATTATGATTGGAAACTAACGAGAGCGAATCTCAGATCAAGTGATTGATGCTACCAGGGCTGGAAATAAGTTCCGTTATGTCAACCATTCTGCAAAGAAACCAAACTGCTATGCGAGGGTATTTATGGCAAATTGCACGCATAGAATCGGCATGTTTGCTAGAAGGGATCTTGTAGCTGGAGAGGAATTGTTCTTCGATTATGGGTGAGAATATTCTACCCTACCACAAAATCTCTTCTAAGCCTGGGCGTCGGATTGGCTGTGTTGAATCTCTGGGCTAACATTGCGCCCTGCTGGAACTCCACAGCTACAACAACAAACAAGTAAAATTTGTTCACAAAGAGCCACCAGAAATCCCTGGCTTGAATACTACCAGCAGTGACAAACCGAGCAGACCCAAAAAGGTAAACCGAGTGCCGAGACCGGTGAGTCATAAATTCGACTACCTCAAGGGCGGAAAAGGGACTACAGAGCGCTCAAGAGCGATAAGGACAAACAGCGCACCGATCGCCCCGACGGCCGGCCCATCAGATCCCAGATCGCTTGTTCCCTCTCTAACATTTACCGCCCCGGATGGAGCTCCCGAGAGCCGTCCACTTACCACCCTTGTGGCACCCACCCGGCCACCGCCAAAAGGGGGTCAAAGGCCGCAGGCGAAAAAGAGCACCGCGCACGCTGAAGATACAAGTGAAAATGCGGTAGCAGGTCGGAGATCAGGCTCGGCTAAGAGCCCTATACTCCTAAACTCTAGCGGTGGGGAGCAAAGTAGTGGCGACGAGGAGAGCTCGTCTGATGATCATGACTCTTTGTCTGATACGGACGAGAGCGGCGACGATGACGAGCCACAACCGAGGCGGGACAGAAACCGCCGGGCAAATCCGAGGAAGAGAAGAAGGCGTTGATGCTAGAGACGATATGGTTTTTAGGTGCTGTGATGATGGATCTTACGACACTGGCGCGATTGCTTCTTTACATTTTGAGCATTGGGGGCACTGCAAATTGAGAGTTGGTGTTTATATTGCAATCTTCGGAGCTAATTACTGTCCATAAACATCGCGATGTTCCCACTTTTCCATTATCTTATCCATGATAAATGTGTTTCATCCCAGTTGCCGGGTAGCTTACTTTGCTATGAAGATATCCCACCGACCGAGCGGGCCACTTTCATAGCGAGCCTTAGCAAAGTATATTCTTGCTTAGCTGAGTGACCAAGTACGGCGCTCAAGAGTCGAATTACAGTTGCGCATCTTTTGGCATGAGAAGGTAACACCAAATGAAATATACTGTAACCCGACCATGCTAGCCTTACGATCAGGAGGGTATGGGATTCACTGTCACTCAAGCCGGCCACCGACTCTATTTTCTGATAAGATAGCCCACAATCCTCCCTCTGGAGTAAATTTACGGTCATGCAAGGAATCACCCTCATCAAGTATTAGGAGTCCCCCTGCGTATACTACACCGCACGGGACCATGAACCATGGTTGTGGGGACACATTTATGCTGATTATGATTTGTTACGATGGTAGGGTGGGTGGCTTGGAAGATGAAAGGAATAATGAGCCTAAAGGATGATAGTTGCTTATAGGCTAGGTGGATAACACTGGCACAGTAACCGCCTTAATCTCATATCCCCAATATATCATACGATAACTTGAAGCAGCTGTTGCTAGAAAGGATATTCAAAAAAGACAGCTTTAACTTGACCTATGAAGAGAAATAAAATACTTACATTGGCAAGCTTGTGACCGAACCGAGGCGTTTTGATATACAGCTCAGAAGCCAAGTTTGTGGAGTATATACTCTCCCATATAAACGCGCGCAAATGATTTCCCTATTCAAGGCTCTACCTGCCTTTGAAACTGCCACATCATACTTGGGATATTACTGTTGCTGTGGCTTGTCCAACGGGCCTTAATTTCCAATTAATCTTCTGATCTCAATGCTTCTTGCCTTACTAGTAGTTAGATTTCCTCATTCCGTCCAGAACATACTGTATGTCTAAATGGCTACTTCCCCAGGGTGACGATAGCCAGTACTATAGTACTAGATGATACAGTGCTGTGAGGACCTCTGCCATGCCTGAGCTCTCCCATGGGCACTGGTAAGGAGACAAGCTGTGTCACAATCCGTATAAGAAACCTCTTTCAACTTCCTTGTCCTCAATTTTTTTCTACAATTAATTTAATTAATTAACTACTGTATCTCTGGTATTTTTGCTAATAAAGCGAAACTGTTCTTGTATTTTGAAATGCTATCCAGCAATCGGAGAACATTAATTGTGAATTTTTGCCGTGGACGCTGCATCTTGGCTCGCTAAGAGTAGTCTGGCCTAGGCCTATCAGGCAACCGGTACTAAGCCTACACGGCCTATAGGCGGGCCCGGCCTACCTGGCCCGTTGGAAACACTGTTTGGACGGACTGGACGGGGCGATGGGGGTCGATCATGGGCACCTAAAATTTGCCAACTCCCCAGTTAGATGAGCACTAGTGCCGCAGTAAGTTGAAATTAAAATAAAGGACGATGAACAAAATTAATAAATAAGCAAAAATTAACTGAGTAAGATGGTATCCACAAAAGGAATCCCAGGACAAATGCGGTCATCATCCTTGTCATCCCATCGAGTTGCAGTCAGGCCGCCGTCCACGTTCGTCCGACTGGGAGACCGTGAGCACCGGCAATCATGCCCTTGAGTTCATAAGTTAGGTTCGTATAGGATCCAGTGTTCCCAAGCGCCCCGTCGGCCCTGTAGTCCCCGCCAGTCCGTCCCGGGCTGTCGTCTGGACGGACGCCAAGATACCCGTCCGTCCCGGGCGCACTTTCAGGTACTGCCGTCCTTCCCGTCCGGACCCAAAGACGGATGGACTGGACGCTTGGGAACACTGAATTAGGATCGCATATCTATATTATCTATTTATTTGTTTATTTATTTTTAATTTATAGTAAAAGCAGTTTGTTGACTACTTACGGTTGTATAATACTAAGATGGGTCGGTCTGGGATAGAAGTTTATGGGGTTTAGAGTGGATGCTGAATTTTCCATTTGTGAAGTAGAATCAAGGTACACTTAATTTAGTAGGCCTTGAAAGGCAGGTCAAAAGTCAGGGCACACAGATCATCGTGACTACCGGAAGTGTTGAAGGGTGCATCATGTAGTCGAAGCTTTTGCGACTGTTGGAGATACTGCCTCGCTGGATTGTTGGCTCCTCTTGTCTTTGCATCACTTTTGCCTCTTCCGCGGAAACGGCTTTTGATACCCAATTAGGGATATCAGAAGCAGTTGCAGCAGAAGAGGCAAAAGGTGATACGAGGACATCATCGGTAGACATCTGCGCGGGGGTGTGGCAGGCCCTTTGCCTGTGCTGACTCGTGAGCTGTTTCTTGGGTACTAGTTGTTGGTTAGGCGGGTTACTGCTTCCTTCATACATTTCCTGAACTTTAACCGGGGGTGTATCCGTGACTATTTCTATAAATTAGAATTTTTAAGGCTAAAATGGGCAGAATTCACTCCTGAAAAGATATGGTAGTCTAGCAAAAAAAAAGGTGGGAGAGGGGGAAGGAATGAAGGGTAACTATCCAATTCTAGTTCTAGACTTAGACCCCCTAATCTCCAACACTTGCCCACCGGCGGTATTCAAACACCCTTCCGGCCGACCGATCCATGCCCCAGAGCTGGCTCCGACTTGGCCTCCGTCTGAGGGCACGTTCAAATCACAATTTATCAACGAAATAAACTGTATCCTATCTTCGGAAACCCTCTTTGTCCATGGTCTATTAGTTTGTTCGTGAGGGGGAAGCGGAAAGGGTGAGTATGAGCTATATGCCCTAGGATCAAAGTCTGCGGTGGGTGAGTGTTGAATATCAGTGGTTTGCCGATTCCAAGATGATCGATGTGGTAGGAACGACGACTCAGTGGCGCAGTACCAGCCTGAAGGCCTATCGGGCGAAGTGGGTCTCCTGCAGAATAGAGATATGGCCCATCTACGATGCTGTATCTGGTGCTAGTACCGCTGGGAATTGATGGTCTGGGGGTGATGTAGGGAAAGGACCCCCAATCCCACATTATATCGGTCCAAGAATCGCTAAGAAGGCTTTCATCCAGTGTTCCCAACCGCCCAGTCCGTCCGTCTTCGGGGGAGGGCGGGACGGACTATGGCTCATAGTCCGTCTTTTTGGGGGTGCTGTGACAGACTACGCCCGGGAAGGTGAGGACCGGGACTATAGTCCCAGCGCTTGGACCTCCTGCACTAGCCAAGCCTAAATCATACACCTCCAGACGAATTCTTTTCACATCATAAGGCATCACTCTTGCAGTCCCCAGTGGTCCCCTGCCGTTTGGGGCTCTTGGCAGTTCCCCCGCGGGACCCCGCCGGGCCCCCTGACGGTTGGGAACACTGCTTTCATCTGAGAACCCCGGTCTTGAGATAGCGGAAATGGGGAAAATTCCCGCTTCAATATCATCAGCGCCCATATATTCTGTAATGCAGAGTGATGGAGTTCTAAAATTCCTAGCTCCAAAAATAGTAGAACCTCCTCCTGCCACGAACGTCGCACTAATAGTGAGGGGTTTCACCTACAATGACGACCCATGGGTTGTGTGACATTATACCGAATCGCAGGTTTAAATTCCTGGAAGAGCAATACAAGCTTTGTTCAGCGGCGACCAGATAGATTCACATGGTTTGCCGAGGGAGGCGAGTCTTTCTGTGGTCTATAAGATACTTCGGAGGCCTGAGAAGGCCCTCGAGTGACTTGGGGGTCGATTGGAAGTGCACCCAGTGGAGACGTATCTGCGCAGGATTTATTGGAGGAGGAGGAAGGGTCTCCATCTCCTGAACGGGGAAAATCGGTCCGGTGATCTGTGCGGGTGGAAGCTGAAGCTGGTGGAGGAGGGGTGGCGCTCCCGGGAGCTGACAAAAAGTCCTTCCCCATCAATCCCAGTCTGTATTCACGTTAAAAATCAAATTCAACACCCCTGATGCCTTTCGACGGAGTTCCGCTGGAGGGGGCGAGTTTTCTGTCTCATCTCTTTGGGAGAGAATAGGTCTGGCATCTATATCAGTCATCTCAGGTCATTCCAGGGCCGCTCAAAAGGATCACTTTTGAGCAGGTCCCCAAGCTCTTCAACTGTTGGCCCTAATGCAATTATCAGCCCAGATCTGATCGCCACTTCAGAGGTTGCGAGGGTCAAGATTACAAACATGCTTGCGGAATCCCTCCATGGCCATTTCTCCTCAGTGTTCGCAACGGTCTGGGGGCCCTGGCGGCCCCACGGGGAAACTGCCAAGAAGACTGGACCGGACCGGACGACAATTTTCACTCCGTCCCGTCCTGGGACATTTTAGTGTTGGATTTTTTGACTGCTAATCACGTGCATACATTCCCATGCGGGCAGGATCTGAAACGCAACTACTATTATCCGTTACGTACCATTACTCTAACATTGTTCCACCACTGTTAGCTCATACAACCTCCGACTACGATTCCGTATAGTTAATGCAATAACATCAAACAACAATCATACGGCACTGAAACAGGAACACTCACGATACCCGAACCTTATCCTCAGCTTCACACCCAACCTGCGGCTGGCCGCACTACCATTACCTTGGAAATTCTGCTGGAACCTTGGACTAGATTCATGAAGGTGCATGCCGAAACTACTAAGTGCAAGAAAGCGAGAAGCAGGATTGTGCATGCGCAGGAAGCATGACACGGAGGATAGCTAGTATATAAGGAAGCCTGTTTTTCCCATTATTTGTTCACTATCAGTTTACTGCACTCCGTTCCTGTCTGTCTCTGTTTTATCTTATTCTTCACTTCCGTCGATTGCCTTCCGCCTGTTCGTTCTTTTCATAAGTCTTTGAGTTCTTCATCCCACTCTTTTATATCTGCTATATACAATCAACTTGCGTCAAATCCGTATCTGAACTCTGAATTCGCTGTGCGAGAACCTTGTTGCTAAAATTTAAGACTGCAGGTTTGAGCGAGGGCCACGGGCCCGACAAGGTGAGACACTATTATGCCATCCTAATACAAGGACGGTAGGGGACGGTGGTGGACTGCGGATCCCCTGACAAGGACGGTGGGGATTGGTGGGGATCTGTGGGGATCTGTGGGCAGAGAACCCAACGGGCCCGGCCTATTGAAATTCTCTCGGATCTAGCCTTGCCCGAGCCTGCAGGCCTAGTTAAGTCTGAGCCTGGCTTGGACCGGCCCGCCTATAGGCCATATAGGCTTTTTCCCGGCTGCCTCATCGGCCGGCCTATATGGTCTATACGGCCTCAGCCGACCCACTCATAGCGAGCCGCCATCCCGTGTCAACAGCTATGTTCACCGTGACGGTAAATGTTTCCCAATTACCAAATAATATGATTAAAAACAAACAATTTCGATTTACTAGTGAAAAAAACATTAAAAGCTACTAGAGAGTGTGAATTAATTAATTGTAGGAAAAGAGCTGCCGTTTTGGTGGATCAACTGTGCGCAGTAGGATGGTGACTATTTCGAGGTATCAATACGGGGAGGTTGACTGTAAATAGTTTACAAAATAACATTGAAAAATTTGATACAACGGTTTCACTTTATTCGCTTGGGAATTCAAAGTAGTTCCTGCAGAAGAGGCTAAATAGGGGAGAATGATGGTAGGATAGGGTTGTGCTGGTGGCCCTGGAGCTAAATTTTTAAGACTTTATTGAGTTGGTTGAGTATCACTCATTATGTGATTAATTAAGAAGCAATCGCCGAAGGTATGATAATATGAGCCTGTATCAATAGAAATTCAAGCATGGGGCATTATGGTTCAAGGTGGGAAAGTCCAAGGCAACCAACATGACCCATAAAAACTGTTTGGAGAAAACATCACTTTTATCATATGAATTGACAAACTTTAAACCACTACTACCCATTCAAGAAAAATTCAAATATTAATTAAACGCATGTAAAATTTACTGCAACACTAATACCTTTATGTTATAAAGGAAGATTTTAGAAATAGGCCTAATTATCTAGTTTTCTGTGCATTGTTATTTTGGATCCAGGTGGACGACCTCTTCTCTTAGAAACATTTGTCAATACATTCTTATCTCTTGCAACTTGAAGCACCTTCTCAGTAGTCTTCTCTTCTATTTTCTCCAAAGCTGTATTAGTTATAGATGAATTGGATCTATTCACATTACCTGACTGCTTGATTCTTTCTGTCTTTACCAACTGATCTTCTTTCATAGAAGTATAATAATATGAAATTTAATAGCCAAAGAGACAAGATTCTATATTACTGTATACTTAATTGATGTTTGAATCAATACTTAAATACACACGGTAATTTTAATTACATTTCCTATTGTCTTTTCCTTGCTATACAGCCATCATAGCATATCATTTGTATTATATAAGCAAAGAATATTGGTAGCATGTAACACCAGTATAGGAAATAGGAGAATGGCAAATAAATGCAACCAACTTCAAACGGAAATAGTGTAACAAGGAGTTGACTTTACAACATAATTTTTCATGCTATAAAATCCCAAGAAGCTAAGCTTATTTTACATGGAAAAAAGTGAGTTTCTCAAATTTACACATTTTTTCACATAAAATGTTCTACAGAGATTATTAGATGGTAAATAATATTTTCTGAACTGCTGAATATATACTCTAGATGGCTAGCTAGGTGGCTAAGCCAAAATAAATCATTTGTTGTTGTGGCCCGAGAGTGGGTTTTCTATTGGTACAGGCTCATATGATAAAGAGGAAAAAAATAAAGGCGATAAACTCGAAAGAGGGTAGGGGGTTGGAATAACCTTAAAGCAATCTGTTCTCAACCCTATTCTGGGGGTCTATAGCCGCCTATCAGGCGTGATAAGCTTTCGTAGGCCGATCGAATTCGGCCTGTATCGGCCTAGGGGATCTGTGGGGATCTGTCTGGCCTCACACTCTGAGACATTCTGAAAACTAGTTGTGGGGTCCACCGTCTTCCCCGTCCTACGGCCATTATCCCCGGGCAAAATTCTCTCCAGGACTGGACGGACTACGATTCGTAGTCCGTCCTGGTCCTACCCTCAGGACGGACGGACTGCCCCGTTGCGATCACTGCTGTAAACAGGTGCTGTGCCTAAGGGTACTGTAAATTACGAGTGTCGGGTGCGATGCTAGTAAAGGTGTTGGATGTGGTTGACTTTGGAAGATGCTGGAGAGTCTGAAAGATTGGATAGATGCTTGCGGATGATTTGGGAGATTGAGATAGAATGGTTAGTGGTTTATGAAAGAGATTAGATAGACATGTCTTTCCTTTGTTTATCACGGGAGTGTACCGAGGAATAAAGGCATGGCGGGGATAGAGAGATAGGTGTGGTGATGGGCGGAAGGATCAGGAAGTGCTGCTTGTGTTTTACTTATACACTTGTTTCTGTCATGAGTTTTTTGTTTTAGTAAGAGCGAATTTGAAGAGCTGAGCGAGGTGTCTAATTTCGGTGTGAATTCTCTTTCTATCGTCTACCACTGTGCCAAACATAACCTGCCAACGTTAATAAAAGGAGCATTTTTTAAATCCAACATTTGATGCCAGTTAGTCCTTTTTTCGTAGCAGGGGTCCGTCGAAATCCTTCTTAGAGTTTCCTTTATCAGCATAACGATTGGATAAACGCAAGCTTGTGCAACACAAGAACCCTATAAGTCACTGCCCCCCCTCTCTTCAGCCCATAGCTCCCTAGAGCTCAGAGAGAAGTCAGATTCCCCTTGCTCGCGATCCCTCTCTCTCTCTCAGGACAAAGGAACTTAAACAGTAGAATAGCACACATGTCTCCAGAGCACTGTAAATGTCAACTCGTTCAACGTTTTAGGGAGCCACAACAATATTGTCAACTTCATTACAGAGCTAGACGCCGAGGGGGGGCAAATTCTGCAGTGGCTGTTGCTTCTTGAGCCACGCCAAAGACCAGTGTTTTCAACGGGGCAGTCCGTCCGTCCCGAAGGCGGACGGCGGTGGACGGCGTTAAGCGGTCCTGTCCGGTCTTTTTCAAAACTTGCCCTGCGCCCCGGTGCGAAGGACTATAAGCCCCGCCGTCCCCCGCCGTCCACCGTGAAACATGTTTCATGCCAAGGAACACGCCCGAATTAGTAAGAAATCTCGTCTCCGGGCAAGATTGCTTATGTCATCCCAGCTTTCCTCAGTGCCTGGAGGCGGGAATATTCTTATTATTCTTATCCCTTGGGCGGTCTGAAACACTTGAATTCGTTACCGGCCAGTTTAGGCAGTCAGCGACTCTACTTGGTGAGTAAATGGACGCTTTCAGCCATTTTTGAGCTCAAATGACTCAGCGGTGGTGGTCAGCTTGCATATTCCTTCCACTCACCTCGCTCCGCAATAGCACTAGCGTGCTGGTAACGAATTCAAGTGTTTCAGACCGCCCAAGGGATAGCAGGAATCTGAGTACTAGTATATGATAGAAAAAAAGAAGCAGGGGAACATACAACGAGCACAACGCCACCAGATTTTTCCATCAGAAGTTGTATACTCCGAACCATTTTCAGAACAGACGCAACTCTTTCTCATCTTACGCCTTCTCTCATAAATCTTAGATGGTTTCTTGTGATGTAGGCTCCGCGTGTTTATCCGACATGTTTTCCTAGCTTGGATCAGGGCTTAATGATGCAAGAGAAGCAAGAAACGTTGCAATAAGAGGATGGTAGGTAGGTACGATTTCTGGATTAAGCGATATGCCCGATGCCTGGCCCTAGCGGTATATTATGGGATATATTCTACACCTATTTATCTCTCCTAGAGAGCCTCAGGTTTCATTTAATCTTATTAGATGAATTTCTGTATTTGCTCAAGAAGGGTGTCATGAAATGCTGTTGATAGGATTCATAGTCCCCTGTAGTCACCGGCAGTAACCCACAGTCACTCGCAGTCCCTGGTCGTCCCCCACGCTAAAATGTCTTACCTTGCAGGGCCCGCCGTCCGCCACAAAGACGGCCGTCCTGAGGTTTCCAGGACGGGTGTGGACCGCCTTTTGCCGCCCCGTCCGGTCCAGGGCTCTTGGCAGTCCCCCCGTCGGGCCCTACAGGGGCCCCGGACCGTTGAGAACACTGCCAAAGACACCAAGGCGCGCGAACCGACAGACTCGGTGGCATAGGAATCTGGGTACTAGAATCCAACGGGTTCGGAAAACGGAGCGATAGCGAAGATGGCTGGATTGAGTCAGTCCTGCTCTGTTGCCGAAACCCAGGAGTAGGGAAAACTTATCTGAGGTGGGAGACCCGGCTGGGGGGAGAGAATGCAGATGTCGCCGACTGTCGGCGAATAATAGCTCTCTGGTAGTTGATAGCCTGTGCGATCAGGCTGGGGGAATCCCAGAGTACATACGGAAGGCTTTCCAGAAGGCAAAAAATGAGTTTGGTGGTCATGGTCTCCTGCTTCCCGACCTAGTAGATTTTATGAAGAAGCCTATTTCATCTCTACAGCGGGTATTTATATGCATCGATGGTTTGGACGGATCCACTCCGAACCACCGACGGGAGCTACTTGAGTCTCTGCAAGAAATCGTTCGGGTGCCAGCAGGCGCGCGAATGTTCCTTACCGGAAGGCCCCTTATCCGGGACGAAATCATGAAGCGTTTTAGCGAGATGGCCAGGATAGCTCTTGATCTTACCCAGGATGGCATCAAGACAGGGTTCCGAATGGTCCGACCGGTCAAGTCTTGGAAGCAGGACCGGGCTGGTCAGTCGTGGTTGATGTCGGTGACTAGACCTGGCTGACTCGAGTGGTCCGGTCTGGTCTAGACTGGTCCCAG
>Ga0307517_10001672_pt1 | contig 36653 bp, 27 predicted proteins | sample 23_EM_MG_FD_194515 | JGI IMG/M metagenome (GOLD analysis project Ga0307517, IMG submission 194515) | Populus trichocarpa ectomycorrhiza microbial communities from riparian zone in the Pacific Northwest, United States - 23_EM | ecosystem: Host-associated > Plants > Roots > Unclassified | place...
GCAAGGGATGTGAGATGGACGGCACTTGGGATGTGGACTCGAACGGTGCATGTGTTTGCGGTTAATCTGTATGGTGGGCTGCCCGATGTGAAGAGCCTTCTTGAGGCGAGGGTGAGGAATTTTGAGCTCGTGGTGCGTTCATTTTTTATGCTCGTTTTGACTATGCCACATATCTTATATTTGTTGTCATTGATTAGGTGTCGCGTTTGACTCGTTGAAGCCGTTGGCTGGAATTCGATCCCCGAAGGTTTCTTCAGTGCTTGGCCGATGGAAGGCCCCACCTGCGTTTACCTTTATTGTGTCATTTGGCATCACCTTTTCTTCTGACCTGCTCCCACCGTGTACACCACACCTCATTACTAAGTCAGTCACATTTTCGTCGTCCAAGCCCAAACGTAAACTACCAAGACCTCCTCCTTGATTCAGTTAATGGCGTCCTTTCCCTTTACCTCGACAAGCATGCGGCGAAAGAAATCATCAGGAATAGTGTTGCGGCATCTGTTCAAGCCCTATCAATAAGACCCGTGATTTACGGTTCGAAATGTCCTTGTGTGTTTCGCTGTTGATACTGATGGTTGTTCTCCCCCAGGACGAAGGAGATTTTCGATAGCATCATCGACTTTCTGGATTCGATGGGCGAGCTTCATGACTTGAGGGTAAGTCATGTTCGAACTTTAGTCCGTCTTCTCGTCTAACGCACTCATTTCATCCAGCATTGCCTTCAAGGCCAACCTCTTCAAATCTTTACGAAATTGTATAACTATCATTTTAGCACTCTTTGTATTCGCTGTTAACGATCTATCCAGGAACCAGAAACGACTTCTTCATCTGGGAGTAGATACGCAGCTTATCCTCCAGCAATACGTTGCCACCATTAAATGTCTTCGAATCGTCAACCCCCCAGGAGTATTGTTGCCGATCCTATACGATGCTATCTCAGGTACTAAAAACCTCAGCTCGCCCTCATTGCACTTACTCTTTGCCTATGTTGATCTTTTGAGAACACCATCTAGATCATCGTGGCGAACTTGGTCAACGAAGATGGCGGCGACGATTCCCTCGTCATCGAGAACGAGCCTCTGCAACAGCCCGAGTTCGGGGATTTCACCGACTCAAACTGGGAGCCGAAGCCCATCGATGCTGGCCCTGGTACGTCTCTCTCTCATTTCACGGCTTCTTAGCCTCATGAAACCCAAGTTATGAATTTACAATCTACCAGAATTCCGAATGAACAAGCTGAGCGATGTGATTAGCATGCTCGTCAGCATCTACAACTCGAAGGACATTTTTGTGAAGGCGCTGCAAGTGCTGCTTGCACGGTTATTAATGATCGTGAAGGACAATTCGGATCAGGTGGAGCGTGAGGCACGTTTGTTTTTCAACCTTCGATTCGACTTGCCATTTGAGTCTGAGCTCATGCTGTGTTTTGCAATTTCTTTCCAGAGACGGATTATCGAGATTTTGAAGATCCAGTTTGGAGAGGCAGCGCTGCAGATGTACGAGGTGATGTTGAGGGACACAACAGATTGGAAGTGGGTCGATGGGCATGCTCAATCTCAGCAAGTGGTACATTTGCGTTTTCGAAAAACAATATTGTGTTTCTTGCTGATCAGTCCTTTTTTCGAGTCCATTCTACAACTCATTCTTTTCCTCAAGGCCCTTCCTCTTGGTGATCAAGCATACGCGACCAGACGAACGGGGACTGCCCTGCGATCGTCAAGGCTTCCTCTTGGAGTTGGCAGCACTGACAAAGGGTCGTCAGATATCCCGCATTCGAACGTTAAACGTTCATCCATTAGTTCGATATCCGAATCCCCTTCTTCGTTAACTTCCTCCTTACTACCTCCAAGTCCGAGCATTTCGCTTTCTGCAATTCCGGAAGGCCCTACCGCCACACTTCAACTTCCGAGGTACGATAGCTCCGATCAACAGGAGGAAGGACGAGCCCTGCGAGCTTCCCATCGCACTTCCACGTCATCCCTAACATCTCCCTCAACGGCAGCTAGCAATTCATACTCCACCAATATCAAGCGCAGCTGCCCCCATCGATCGCCGAAGTACTCAAAAAAACGCCCAACATGGACGCCATCCTCCAAAAATTACGTCTATTCTTGTAGTCCCTCTTACCTATCATCATTGTCGTACGAAAACCACGCTCATTTTTCATTTCGCCATCATCTCTCATCCCATACTGCATCGCACCGTTTTCCTGACTACCCTATTTTATGACCGCATGGTTTCGGCCTTCACGCTCCTTCCATTAATATTTTGTTCGACTCGCTCCGTATCTACAATTTTCCCCTTTATTCTCCATTCTAGTCTCCTTTTATTATTGGCATGGAAGCTCTTGGCCACAAATGATTTGGCCAGGTTACTTCTCGGATCGGATTGCTTATTTGAACTTTTGTTTTTGTTCGAACTTCGGATGGCACATTCAAGGTCTCTGCATCCTGTGTGTAAAATATCAGCCACGTTTTTGCTCTATTTCGCTCAGTTAGTACCAATACACTTAGGTTCCCCGCTTAGTGAGAAACCAGGAGATTCGAGGCGGAGAGAGCTCACGGTGGTGAGGCAGAAAGTAAGAGGCGACCGCTTTGGGACAAAATAGCCCCCGTTATGTGGCCCAAGTGTCCTAGCCTGGCATTCGTGGGCAGGAAATATATTATCTACGGTCACCCAGCTTATTCATGCTGGGTTCATATTGGCAGAAAATTCAATGCCAGCAACTAGTTCTTCACTACCAGCTTCTTGATTTTGCTCACTAGCGCCTTCGCGCTACCCCTCTCCTTCTCCGCCGCCTGAAGTTTCTCCTCGAATTCAGCCTTCACCCTTTCCGTGTCCGTGTCACCTGCCCCACCAACAGCGGCTGCCACAGAGGACAAGGCCACTGTGGAATACGAGACATGTGTACGTCAATCCCGATCTGCCTTGTTTCGCACCCTTGTCAATATCCGTTCCAAGTCCTCCATGCGTGGCAGTTTTCAGTGTGTAATGTGTGGCCTCTTTCAACGCGTCCGTCAGGGAACTCATGCGTTCGTGGAGTTGAACTTCAAGTTGGGTTACACGCTCGGATGCCTAGGGTTATTCATACTTACCATTAACCTCCTATACGGTACAGCGTATCTAATCTCTAGGATAAGATGTAACAATATCCTTATATGGATATCCATCTAGTCCTTGGGTGTGTCCGACTTTAACGCCGGGGTGTTTGTACCAGACATGGATCTGTCAGACATTCTGGCCTTCTTCAGCGAATAGATCCGCTTCTGGAAGATATCACAGGAAGTTAGCCAATAAACCTCAAAGACAAGGTCAACCGCATGCCATATCTATCTCATCCGAATAAGCCCGTCGATGTAGCTTGCATTCATTTCCGATGGGAACGCACCTCGACGACCTTCATATCACAGTCTATATATAATACCAACTAAAAAAAATATCTGTCTCGCGAAAAGGACACGGATTGTCCACTGAGGCACAAAGTACCGTACGTAATTCCACAGCTCCAAGTTGAAGGAAACATGAGAATAAATCGAGATTCCGCCTGTGGACTTCAGTCCGAAAAAGGCTTGTAACTGTGCATCTTCGGGGTAGGCATCTTCGTCAAAGTTTCCAGGGTCAGCAGAGCCAATTATGAGTCACTCACGAACCTCTTCAAACCACCCAACGCCAGAGACCTCTGCCCATGACGGACGAAATGCTGCGGCTTCCCAGTATAAGATGGCAGTAATTTGGGGTCGACGGGGATGTTGCCGCCGCACATCCAATCAATTTGCAAAGGGTCCCGGGGATCGCAGGAAGAGAAATCACTTAGTCAAGGGGAATGCGAATACTTGATATTCCATCCAAAGTTACTTTTTCTAGAGCAGATACAACGTGGATTTTGACTAGAGTAAGGGCGTCGAATGTACATTGAGTATTTATACGTGGCCTAATATTGTAATTTGTGTGGCTACAAAAATCAGAAAGACGTATTTAGGGTATTTACGTACATAAATGCGATGGGAATTGGATTCCAACATTTTCGTCCTTCGGACCCCTGGTCGTGATTTTCCTTCATGGACTCCAAGACTCGTCAAACAGCGCCAATTCTATTGTGGAAATTGAGCTCAGTGGGTTATTGTGGTCATCGCTGCTGGACTTACTGAGACGCATTAACAGGCTAAGGTTGCGCAAGCATCAAGAATCCGAGTCCTTTACCTCAAAGCTACAAACGAAACACACTGCAGGGTTTTTGTGTGCCAGTGGAAGACGATCGCAGTCGAGGGTATTGACTTCTGCCTCCCATTGTGGGCCCCAATGCAAATTATCATTACCACGGCTGTGCTTTTCGCCGAACTTCACGAAATGGATCCGCACAGTCAATCTTCTGAAACCAGAGAGAGAAGTGAGGTGATCCAGCATTTGATCGAATCGAGCCCATCCGGAGTGATCAGCTTCCCACCATTCATGACTGAAGAGTGAACAACTAGGGTCGATGGTCGTGACAACTTCAATCTTTTGGAGCATCGTTGAGGGTCCTGAAGAACTCAAAAGCTCGCATAGGCGGTCGAAAGGGTGATCATGGAATTGATCAAATGGAGGGCAGTCGACGCGTATGGTTCGCAACGCGGGTAATTTGCTTAAATTGAAAAACTTCAACAGACCGTGGTAACCTGGAATGCATCATTTAAAACATAGGCTGGAAGTAGATGGTTGAATTTTCCTACAACATTCGATATCGTCAATCACCAAATTTTCCAGTGAGCTCCCTACTGCCTGCATCAGGGTTAGGTATTCAATATCATAATCCTCTTGTCTGGGTGAAACATTCAAGGAGCGAAGGTGGCTTGGGTCGAGGTGGGGTCCATCCAAATTCGCGAGGCCAAAAATCCGGTTGACAGTATAGCAGTCGTAAAAATCGAAACCTTCTAACTGAGGTTGACCTTCTTGGACGCCGAACGTCGCCTCGGGGTTGATAGAGACGCTATCAACTCGCAGAAAGCGCAGTTGCGGACAGGTAAGAAAGATACCAATTGGGACATTGTCCAAATTGCAGAGGACCAATCTCGTGATGAAAGGGGCAACCAAGGGTCCCCAGAAGCGCGGTTTGAATTCTGGGTGGGAGGGAAACCGGTCGTATGGATCGTCGGCGGATTCGTTGCTGTCGTCGTCAACTTCGGTCCTGTCAATGTACGTGGAATCGTCGCCGAAAATCGAAATGGCTGGGAAAAGCTCTGTGGAACGAGCGAGAAGAGACATGATGTGGAAAACCTTTCTGTCCCCCGACGGCCAGGCTGCATTATCGGCTTTCGTTTCGAGGGTTAGTGCTCGAATATTATATGGGAGTTCTGGGCGTGCCTGCACAATTTCGTGCAAGGTTTCTATTCTGATTTTCGGCACATTCGGCACATTCAGTGGGTTTCGGCTTTTGTTCCAGCTGCCAGTGCTTTGGTCGTCTGGTTGTGGGCTTATGGCTGTGGTGACAGATCGAAAGATATAGGAATGCGCACGAGGAATGAACTCTCGGCAAGTCTGTGCGCATGAAAGGAGAGATTTTATGTCGTCCTCGAGGTAGTCAATGATCTCGTCGATAATTTCTTGACATAAGACCTTAACGAGCGATCTGTGCAACATTTGTCGTCAAAGGCGAGGGAATTGCAAAGGCAAGGAAAATGTTCCTGGACTCACGATCAACTGACAGCCAAAATTTAAATCGGAGTATGAATGTTCCAGCCTTTTTTCGGTTTCGCTCATGGATTGCAAGATTTGTGAGTTCAAGCAGCGCCAATTCCACTGTGAACACTGCTTGAAGACTCAGTGAGTTAATGTAGTCATCGCTGCTTGAAACCTGAAACTCTGCTCGTAGCATCCATGATTTTCGCCACCCGATCCAACGCTATGCATCCGACTCGGACCGAGATGAACACATCTCATAGCTCTCAAGTTCTTTCACAATTTCACCTTTTCACATTATCACACGACGATCTCCTCTCTTCGGTATACTCAAATAATTCTTCATATGTTTCCTCTTTTATTTACCCCACCTCAGATCTACTTTCTACAGTATAAATACCTGTGTATTTTCGTAGTTTTTCCCCAGTTGAATACAGTACATTCTCCTCACAGTTGGTGTGCACAACAGCTTTCGTTGTGAGTATTCCTCGAGCTCTGCGCATTTGCCAAGCTGGATACTCGAGCCCGGGAATCTGTGATATACCTGGGGGTATTGCGTGCAAGAAACAGGTGCGGGCAAGGTGCGGTTGAGCCCGTGGTCCCTTGATCAGCTTGTCAAAACCAAATTTTCGAAAATGCCGTCACTCCACTCACTACCTCTGCCATCTAAAAAATCAACTGGGATGACAACGTACAGAACAAAAAGCAACTGGAAGAAAAGCTCACCAATGCGGTTGCTAATAATGCCTCTTTGAATCCGCTTGCGGACCTACTCACTCTGGCACAAAATGTCGAATACCCTCATGACACCTCCAAGGCTATTTACGCGCTCTATCGCGTGTTTGTTGTCACTATAGCTAGGGCTTGGAGGAGATGAGATGGCGAAAGTTGTGAAAGCGTGAATATGGGATCGGGTTCAAAGCTATGTCGATTTCTTGGGTGGGTTTCTGCAGGATGACGAAAAGTTTCTAAGAGTACGCCTAAGTTTCCCTCATTTTTTTTACTACTAGATTCCTTTGTGCTAATAAGTAGCTCAAGGTATAGGCACAAGAAATTATGCTCTTCCTATTAAAATCGTTATCAACATCCTCACATCCCACGAAACCACAACCACAATTTTATACCTCCCATTTCCGCAAAATCGTGTCGTCTGCCAGCCTTCAAAATGGAAATCTTCATCGTCCAAGGTCGGTGGTGGCCTTTTAGATGGGGACGTCTTGGATGTATCTTATGACACTTGGTTTAACGTTCATGATGATACTCGATGGTTTTTCCTTCGTGAATCCGGGTGTGTTTCCTTCATTTTGACAATGATTATATGTCGACTGATCTCTCTTGAAGGACGTTATTGGCCATTCATCCTCCTGCTTCGTCGCCGAATCTTGCTGTAAACCTGTTATCAATTCTAGAGCGTCTCGCAAACCATTCAACCTCGATGCTCGCAAGTACGGCGTCTACGAGCGCGACTTGGACGAACGCGACTTGGATGAACGCGACTTCGACATTGATTCTCTCGAAGACCTTCTGGAACGTGAAGATTTTGACCTCTGGGAACGCTCGCCAAACGATGAGGACAATTTTCTATATGCTCGTGCCCCCACGGACGCGTACAAAAAGCTCATCGCACTCAACCCCAAAATGCAGGCAGGAAAGTCATACGCCTTCGAGATGGAATTTCCCCTGACCGACAAAGAGAAGAAACCACCAGCAAAGGAGACGGCAGACCAGAAGCGGCTGAGGGAGATGCAGATCAAGCTACTCTCATAAGGCCCTTCTAGTTGGTACTGTGACACCGAATCAAGATTTCGTCGGTGCATTGTATCATATGACTATCGAGAGCAAGTTTACCTGCCACACCGCATCAAGGTCATTCGAGTGGAAAGTCCAAGGCAATAATAAATTAACTAGTAAAGGCGAGGTTAAATCCGGCTGGACGCCAGAAAAGATTATAAAAACAGGTTGGTGACTTTCTTCGTACCGTTTGTAATGACGGAGAGAGAATTTTACTAACTGCTATTCCATAGGTAATGACCTTAACCACAGTCAGGAGCGAAAAGGAAAGTATGGCTGCATTGTGGTATTTTTGCGTTGGAGTTGTACTCGACGCTCGCACGGAATTCTCCTCAATGAATGGCTACTCTGGAACGAATGGCGGGACGGCGACTGTCAATAAATCAATAAAGTGACTTTTACTTGTTTACTTCACCACTGACTTTCACCTCGCTTTTTCCATGTCCCGTCAATTATTGGAATATCCGGAGGCTGAGCGAGCGTGTGCAATGCGCCGCCATCTCCGTAATCTCAATACATTCCCTATTTCTATTGTTTTCTTGTATCCTTCGGGTTGTAGGTTTTATTTATATTTATCTCCTCCTATTCCGTATATAGCCGAGACCTGTAGTTGTTCATCTGTTTGTCCAGGAGACAATCGGAATCTTATCTTTTATCTTATCTCGATCTCGTGAATAACTAAGTAGCAAGGGGTGGACCTAAGTCTGAATGTGAACTCGTAGCCTCGCTTCTTTTATGTGGATTATCTCAGAGAGTGTGTGTACCTATTGGTAATATAATTGAGGGACATATTGGATTTAATGGGGAACATTTTTCGGCCTAATAGCTTGTCCTGGAAAGCCGGTAACCTCGAGTAGAGGGGTTCCAGGGACTCGGATATTTTACTGATATCCCGAAATGAGGATTCTCTTTAACCGCCTGGATAGTAACGGGCTGCCACTGGGATGGAAGGATACACCTTGTATCCATGCAACCACCTTCCGCATCTGGGATTCACAACTCTAATGAAACGTCCTTTGGAGAACCCCGTCCTTTGCGTCGCAATGGTTTATATCTAAATATGCTATGGCATCCTTTCTGGCATCCATATCGTCCAAATTTTTCAAGGTCGTATCATAATCGGCACAGAATATGGAATTCCATACCTCATAAGTTTTTTGGCACAGGTACCTTTCCCGCCAAAAATGGATCTCTAAACGTTACGGTTTGCGTCCATTGAGCCTCACTCAATTGCGTTTCTGTTAATGAGTTACATGGATTGATCTTTCCACATCTCATATGTTTTTGGAACAAGTGTTGTCGTCGGACTTCCGTCACGTTCGTATCTAAACGTCTCGGTGACATCCGGGAATAACGATTCGGTCCATTGGGCCTGAGTCGATTGCACAGTTCCGGTGAGTTCCAGCCGAACCGAACCTCCATCTTGCACGACATCCACCCAAGATGGAGGATCTATCGTAGCCCAAACAACCGGTCCCAACGCCGACTTCATGCCGTATGTCAGCACCATCTTCCCCGACAAGGCGATTGCGTTTCTGAGGGTTTATCGGTCATGGGAGTGGGTATGTTATCTGCCAGTTATCTGCCCGGCAGATTCCGCACCCTCAAAAATTCCTCCCTCTTACCCGTTGTATCTCATTCCTTAACTTGAAACTTGAGTAGGCTGTAACTGAATATGAGTAGAATAATCCCATCAAATTACATTTGCTATTTTTTTTCCTGTAAGAGATAGAAAGGCCACATATGTTATCTGCCACTCTCAATGTTATCTACCATGCCCCTATGTTATCTGCCACCACAGCCACTTCGGATTACTCAGGAAGGAGGACATTGTGCCGTATTTTTGCATTTATAGTACCTGTATTTTTCTTTCCTCTCCAAAATTTCGGCAGTATGTAGCATAAAAATATCTCAATATATTTGCCTATTTGCTTGACCTAGAAAAACCGTTGGGGTGCTGTATTTCAGCGATCGCAGATAATTCATGGCTGTGCGGCCACGTGACCTTCCCATGTCCATTTCTCCGCTTTGCTCGTCATTGTTGCCAATGTTGCGACTTCCACAATTGAGAGAAAAATACAAAAATATTTGAGGGAATCAAAATAATACTAAAGGGAGTAATTACAGAAATTCGGCGTTCAAGAGCAAGATTTGAGCTTGAAAAACCATATTTCGACGCAACTCCTCACTACAGATTTGGAAGTCTCGAATATGATGGAATTGCGCGCGCATGCGCGCGAGAAAAAAATTCCATCCAAACTAACGTGTAACTCACTTACGCAGGCCTGATGCGAGGTCAGCAGGAATCTCAGCGTGCTTATGTCCCAAAATGGGAGTTTCTTGAATTCTTTTCTTTTCGCTCATTTTTATTTATTTTTCCTGTTTCGATACCCACTTCCATGACAGGAAAACCTTTCTGAGAACGTTCGGCTTGAAAGGTTGTGGTCTCCTTTTGGTAGGCAGCCTGTGCGATGTCAAATAAGAATTATATCTGATTAGTAAAAGGCAGGTCAAAGAGGAATAGGGGAATTTACAGCATACGCCTCGGGCATGGTTAATCGCAGCATAATGCTCTAGTCCAACCGATCTAAGAATCGACAATAAGCTTCCCCTTGGATGACGGTTGTCCGGGGGTGTCTTGACTGGTATAATGATAAGAAGATAAGAGGGCCGATCACTTATATCTTATTAGTGCGAGGAGCTTTCTTACGCATCATTCACGGCAGACCTTCTCTTTTTCACTTGTTTCAGGCGTCCGAGGGGGATTTCCCAAGTCGTTTTCAACTCCCAAAGCGAGAATTCTGAACTAAAAAGGGGTTGACATTCTAGTCATTGCACTGGCCTCTATTCTTAAAGTTATTCAGAAATGGTTGAAAAGAGTTGGGTCATGTTGTTGACAATGGTCGTTGGAACTTCGAAATTAGTGCCTAAGTGCCAGATGTAATTATACCAGGTAATGGTTAGTGGGCGAATTTAGATAACAAGACGATGGACACCGCTGGTTCATATTGCCACACCCTCAAGCTTCAAAGCTTCAATCTTCACGCAGCTCGCTTCATTTCGAATTTATCTAGTTCTAAATTCGATTCAGCAACCTGAGGTTAATTCGTTAGATTGTGCGCTAACGTTGAACATAGACCATAGGTCATTAAGGCTTTGGAGGCTTTGACTAGAACTATAATGTGCGAATTCTGGATATCAAAGTGTGGCGTACTTATTCCGTAGTGCCCAAGGTGGAATGGTACTAAATCTACAGGCACGTATTCTGAATGCTTCTACTGGTGCCTTGCTCAAAATTTGTTCCCGGAATCAAGATAACGACGTCATATACCATGAACTCGACGCCGACCACACAAAAGGCACCCCAGAAGGCACCCAAGGAGCCTTCGGGTCAGGGTTCCGTCTTGGTTGCTGGGCTCTTTGATCTGTCTTGACGTCGTCGTCAAGAGAACGTCATCCATTGCACAAGCCACTTAGGCGGGATTTCCCTTCGGATTCGAGGTTCTCGTTGATCAGATTCTCTCTTGGATTCCTGTTGTAAATTCTGCGTCACTCTTGGGCTATTGGAGCAGAACCTCAGCAGACCTCTTCCTAGAAACCGTCAACCACATGCTCTCATGCGCATGCCGCAATGGGTAAGCCACAACGCGGCGATTGACGGAGCCGAATCTCACGGAAAAACACTTGTAAGTACTTCTGGCGATCAGGTGAACATTTTCATGGGACATCGAAATTCCACCAGCCCACTCGCCCACGCAAGCGCGCGTACATGAAGCGGGTAAGGCACAAAGTAATGATGGAATCGGCCAAGCGCCAATCTCAAGGAACGAGACAGATTCACTGCATATGTGCAGCCTAAATTTTGTCTAACCTAGCCTCAGTTCATCATTCCCCGCTCTGGAAGAGGAAAGCACCAGCACCGAGCATTCCAAATTCTTATGTATAGCCCCATCATCACTCCCGTGACCCTTTTTTCCTTTCTCCGGATAACGTGCCGGTTCGGAAACCCGGTAATACTAATGCCTTCCTTTAGGACTTTATTGCGATTGGACGAATCCCATTGCAAATTGTGATAGCGGAGCTATTCTGTCGACATTTTTTGCCCAGGGAAATTCACGAGCTCCTCCCTACACAATTAACAGCTGACCTCTTACTTTAATTTAATTTAAACTTTACAACATATCTCGCTTCCCAAGGTCACGAGTCAATGGCACTCCAGGTTGACGATATACGTTATCAGGCTTTGGGGACTGAGGATGACCAGATTGTATGATGGGAAATATAACATACGCTTAAAGAACACCGAAGTCATTCTCCCGGATGATAACCCATGGGATCGGCGAAGAGATTACCCGATGTACCAGGACACGTAGCCGCTAACAACGTGCATAAGTTTAGGTGAATAAGCCTGATAGGTCGATCTGAATCCTGACCAGAAAGACGAATTTTGGGGGGATGCATCCCATGACGGGACTTTCAATCACCCTCCAATTTTAGGGTCTTTTTCTAACCTTCTGAATTCCTTTTCGAAAGATCTAGACGAGAATTCAAAGCCATTGGAACGGCAAGGTAGTGTATGTATAGACGCGAGCTACTGACCAACTGGTCAATCCAACGCTCCATATTCGCATCTGAATCAATAACATATATCCATACGTAGTATCCCCATCTCCATATGTCTCCTCATCTCCCAGTGGATTCGCTTACTCTAATCTTGCTTATAAATAAATTCACTTCCCTGTCCAGATATTGATGCATGATGGATCACCTGTGCTTCGGACATCCATCGTCGATGTCAAAATCCCTCCAACACCGCACGCATTCAAAAATGGGTTGACATCCTTTATTACCACATTACCACCTGACGGGTTTGATCTAGACTTGCGAATCTTCTTCGAAATTCTCACTCCTGCCGATCATTTTCATTACCACAGTTCGCGGTCACGCACTTTACCCCGTCCTCCATTCGGTTACGTGGTGTGATCTGGAATCTAGATGCGTATGTTCACATGAGTGGAGGTCAGACGAAGGGAGAGTGTGAGGGGTGGGCAGCTGTTGGAGTCGAGAGGAGTAAGTATCCACTTACTGTGTGCTTACGCTTCGCAACCCTAAGATGACTCACGAGGTCACCCCAGTGCCCCCATTTGCTCATGTTATGTAGGTAGTATCCTGATATGGAAACGGGAGCTTTGTGCTTCTGAACTGTCAACCGCGCACCCGTGACCCGGATATGACAGCGATACTGGTATGTACTAAGTAGCAATTTGCACCAGTGCTATAATCCCGGTTCACTTTTCGACGTTTGAGCCGAAGGGAAAGTCACATCTTGACCCAACTTTTAGGCGCGATGAACAGCCCAAGGTTGCATCCGCCGTCGCGTCTGAATCAAGCTCAAATTCTCCATCATCTAAAACTGGCTTGGCACCACACGAAAAATCTGCCTAGGGCATTCAACTGCACTGAGTACACTAATCCAGATGTTCATTAGTTCGGACGCAACGACGAAAGATAACGTTCAGGTTTCTCATTTCGTGTAAATTCAAATTGATACCGAAGCAATAGCCGAACAGTCCGAATCAATCCGTTCAGTGCCAAAAAAATAGATGAATAAGTGAATAGGCGAATATAGTAAGTACGTAAGTGAGTAAGTATGTTGATAGATAGACAGACATATAACAAAGACAAAGAATGGGTACCGGCTTTTCGGGGAGACAGAGGAACAAGACAGACAGACAAGCAGAGGCAGACATAGAATTGTACGATTTGGGTTTCAGTTCGGAAATGGGATGAGGGAATACACGCAGAGACAACATGGGGAGAGACGAAAAGGAGGGAGATTTCGAATGAAGGAAGCAAGGTATATACATTAGTAATGTTAAGTTATATCAAATCAAATAAAACCTAACGCGAACGCGAGGAATCAAAGAACGGACGAAGTTGTATGAAAACTACATTTTTGTTGAAGAGAGAAATCGAGGGAATGCAAGCAAGTCCGAAGCAACGTAGCAAGAACGGGTAGGTATATAATTCGAGAATCAGAACCGGAGTCCGAGGGATATTACACGCGCATGGCTGCGAGCCCGAAGGATATAGTAAGGTATGAAGGCGATCGAATAGAATGGACGGGGCGGGTATTAAAGTGTAAAATGGATCAATAAAAAGAAAACACCGATGATTCCGATGAGAAGTGTTCGACACAGGACCCAAAAAAACAAAGGAAGGAAAGTGAAAACCGAAGAGAAGGCAAAGGAGAAACGATGACACGCGCCAAGCCGCCTCCGACGATCGGCGACGACGACAAAAAACACGTCCAACAAGCCCTCAGAAAATCATCCCAAATGCAGCGGTGGAGTAAGGAGAGATGGTGACGCGAACTTGGCCGTCGAGCTGTTGCATACTGGCATGTTGTCCGCCCCCATGACCATGCCCACTGCCGACGCTGCCGCCTCCAAATTGCTGCTGTTGCTGTTGGAGGTGGTGGGGTGGGGACCGAAATCCTGCGTCTCCTCGTGCATCGCGTAAGACGGGGGGTGCATCTGAGAGCGGCGATCGTGGGCTGTAAGGTGAATGTCCCCCGGCGGAAGAAGCGGATGCGTCGGAAAATGTGGGTGAATGGGCGAACTGCTGATGCTGGTGGAAGTGCTGCTGCTGTTGCTGGTGGGATGGTGATGCGGCGTGTTGAGAGAATTGTTGCTGTGAGAACGAGGTAGGATATGATGCGTGTTGAGGGTATTGGGTAGCATATGCGGATTGTGATTGTTGGTGCTGGAAAGATCGCTGTGCGGATGCGAAATGCCCAGATGATGATGACGTTGTGGGTGATAATAGTGGAGGGGTGGGTGTTGAAGCGTGGGATGCCGAGGATGCTGGGTGGGGTGAGACGGGTGCATATGCATCGCCTGACTGTTGTTGTTGTTGTACGACGCGGAAAGACGCTGGATATACTCCGCCTCCTCTGAACTCCTGCGATGCCTCGCCGCCCGCTGCTGCTGCTCCATTGCCAGCTCCACCTGTTGTTGGCGATACGCCTCCATTCCCAGCTCCCAGTTGTTGGTGTTGTTGTTGGTGGGCGAACTGGTGTTGCTGTGGTGGCGATGGTTGGCCTGGTGGCGAGCTTGTGCGATCGAAGATGTGGAGCGCTGAGGCCGAAGAGACAAGTCCTGACGAGGTAGTGGGACGCGAGGTGCTGCCATAGTTGCCATACCCGCCGCCATACCCAGCCCCATACCCATATCCACCTGCTGCTGCCGCGGCTGCTGCTGATAATAAAAATGCTCCAGATCCGGCGACAAATTGCTCGCGTGCGGAAGATGAAGGTGGGCGTTGCTCGTTGTCGTTGCAGAGCTCCATGACTGTGAGGCGGCGAGATTGAGGTCGCGACTCGGATCCATAGTCATAGCCGAAGCCATCTGAAGCTGCGCCGGGCCCGCTGAGCCCGCCGAGGTTGAGCCCGAGGAGGAGCCCTGAGCTGCTCCCGGGGGGCTGGTGCTCGCGTACCGGGGGGGCGGAGGAGGCATGGTCGTAAGGCCCATCTGGGCCTCCGAAAGCTCGTTTACGCGGATTGTTGTTGACGGAGGGCGGCGAGGTGCTTGATGAAGATGAAGAGGCTGCTGAGTCGGGTGGGTGGAAGTAAAAAGGGGAGGCGTCGTGTCCTGACGGTGAAGTGGGGACTGGGTCTGTTCCTGTTGATGCGCCATCGCTGCCCGCTCCCAACTGGAAGTGCTGCTGGTGCTCGCTGCCGAAGGGGGAGGACGCGGAACGTCCAGGTCCAAATCCTGAGTGAAGGAGGGATAAGTCTGGTTGTTGTTGTTGTTGGCGGCCCATTCCATATTGAGCAGACTTTGATTGGGCGAAGAGGGATGAAGCTGAAGCGGGAGCTGTGCCGGGGCGTGATGAGCTGGAAGGTCGTCGGAGTGCGAGTGAGCCTGGAAAGGAAAATACGGATTGTGACTGGTGTTGCTGTAGCTGCTGCTGAGGGGAGACTCCTGCACTGTGTTGAGATGGTTGAGAGGGGAGGGAAGCGGAGACGACTGCAGCGAGAGGTGGGAGGGATCGAAGGTGTGCGTCGGCAAGACCAGACGAAGTGGGCGGCCGGGAGGAGCTAGATCGTGGTCGAGCATTGTCGGTGAATCCAGAGTAGCCTCGAAAGGAATGGGACTGGGCTGTGGCGCCAGCTGCTGAGTTGGAGGAGGATGGGGCAAGAAAGGACTGGCCGGGGTCACGAAAGGAATGCTGGTTGCTTCGTCGATTCTCCGCGTCGTTTTGCCACGGATACATTTCGCTCCCTTCATACCCCGTGCTCGTCCCAGGACGCTGGTGCATCGGCATCGAACTCATGTCCTCCTGTTTGATCAGGTTCAACGTGCCCTGGTGAGGCGACACGCTACTGGGACTACCGCCAAGGTGGAGAGTGGTAACAGGGGGGACAGCGCGTCGGCCGCCGCGACTCCCGCCAACCTTGTTCGCCGCCGCCATGGTTGCATGGAGAGTGGTCAAATCGCGCATCATCTGCTCGTTCTCGTCCTGCTTATCTGCATGCACCGTCTGCGCATGCTGGCGCAGGTTGTCCAGTCGCGAAAACTGTTTGCCACAGTGACACGAGAACGGTCGCTCGCCCGTGTGTTTCCTGACGCGAGAAGGGTAAGAACACGTATCAATCAGACGAGATAAGAGACGAACCTGATGTGCCGAGCGAGATGCTCGCTCCTCGAGAACACCATCCTACAGTCTCCATACCCCCTACACTGGAACGTCTTGGCTGGAGCAGGACGATACCGCTTGCCAGCAGGGCCCACAGGGCCAGGCATATTGGGTGCGCTACCATTGGCGACCATCGTGGCCATAGTCGGAGTGTGATGATGATCAGGGGGAGAATTTTCAGGGGAGGACTTGTCGAGGTCCATGAATGAAAAAGCTGGTAAAAAAGCGGACGCTGATATAAGGGGGGTGCCTGGACGGAAGTAAGGCAAACAGCTCTCACGCAAAAAAAAAAAAAACAGACATGAACAAGAATCCCTGATCCGATCTGGGAGATCCCCATCAATCATTTCCCCTTTCATTTCGGAGTTGGAATCCCGCTCTTTCGGGTGTAACCTCCACTTCCCTCTTCGCTACCCAGCATGCCTACGGTATTGCTCGCTAGCCACTATCTCTTGGTCGCTCCCGACACCGCCTCCAAATCCAGTCTAAACCACGTTCATCCCCCACCTTGTCCTCTCAAACCCCCTCAGTGACCGCCATCAATTGTGTCCAGACCATTTGATCCATCATCCGCTCGTTCATCCCCATCCAAATCAGACCCTTTCCCGTTATCCACTTGTCTCCGGCCACTAATGAAAAGAAAAACAAGAACAACAGAAAAAAACAAGAACAGAAGACAAGTCCCGTCGGTTAGCGCTTTCAGCCACCGCGCATGTTCGATTACAGCGCGTCTTTTTCCTTCTACACTTTCTAGAACCTGCATTTAGACCCATCAAAGTCCCACTGCGATCGCCACCATCAATACGAAATTCCACAATTATTGCCTCTTGCTATGTTTCCTCTCACGCTCCTCTGACGACACCTCAAAGTACTTCCACCCTATTTGTACGGCTTCGCTAGATACTATGCTTCGATTCTTCAAGTTGCGAATAGCATTCAAGTTCGAGAAGTAACATACATAGATGCATCAAAGACATGTTCGAATTTCCCTGTGAGGTGTTAAAGCGTCCAAACAGAGGTTATCTTCGCACAAACATAGTTGCCAATCGGGACGGAATTCGTCCGACGTTCAAACCGTGATGGTAAATTACATATACTTACCCCACTTCGCACTTCCTCCGCTCGTCCATGTACACGTGAGTTCTGCGAAGAGCGATTCTTTCGGACCCACAATAATGATATGTAGAAAATAACGGGAGTCTACAAACTTTCTGCGGAATGACAGAAAAATTGAACAATATATACCTCTTGCGGAGCCGCATATCATTTGAAATTTTGACAGTATGACATTGACTAAACGGAACAAACTGGGACGACAGGGAGAATGGATATCCCCCATCTCGTCGAGTAGGCCGCTACCCTGCATTTGTGAGATTACGCCAAAACCCGAGAACGAGATTCCTTTATCTGGTGCTATGTAATTTCAACACCCGGGTCAGGGTTCATTCGTTATTATACGGCACTTACATTGTAGTATGTACACGGATGGGACATGGAACCTTGGACTCTGATGACACTTTTTCGAGTTGATATCAATCTGATTCTGAAGGGATGGCAGTTTGGAAAAACGTCGTTATTTGACATACCGTTTGGGGCTGCCAAAGGAAATGTTCTTGACTGACCCGACTAAGGGCATCCGGATTCGGAATGGTGTTCGAACTTACGCGCATAGTATAAACTAGATAAAGGAATCTCTCATTTCGGGACATCCTGTTCCTCTGACCGTCAATCTCAGGACCTTTGAGCGCGAATCGCTCAACGCAAGGTACCACTTCAGCATGGTCGAAGAAAATACATACATTTTTCCCTTTCATGTCAAGCGACGATATCCGATGTCAAAATTCTGACTGATCATGATATTCACCGCAAATCTAGTTGTCCAATGTATTCCCCACATTACGGCTCAGAGCAGTTTGGTATAATGTCTTTTGTAAGTCCGAAAGGATCGCGCTGGTACCGCGCCAAGTGTTTGACCAAAAGTTGTGATTGGGGCGGATCGCCCATTGTGGGGAGTGGAATGTGTTCTGTCCCTCTTCATGTTTTCATCTTAGTCGCTTCGTAACCGCACCGAACGACATACATTACAATGCGCCTTGTAAATCACTGCACCCCATAAAACCTCGCTGCTAAGTTTTGAACCCTGACGAGTTCACCAGATAAAGGAATCTATTATCTTCCACGTTCGCGCAGCGCAGGGTACCGGTCCGTCGCATCTTCATCAAGTTGTACGTTTAGTCAATTGTCGAATGATATGGGGTTCTGGTAGTTAAAGTATTACTACTCACACATTCAGCACAATCTAATACAAATCGCCTCAATTATATTCCGTACTACCTCGTTGTGGATAAATTTGACCAAACGTCCTGAACATTGAACACCGATGGCCAAGCACTTCCGAGTGCCAAGGCGCTTACTATTTCGAAATTCATAAATCATACTCCGCTCACCATCTCTGACCCACCATAGTACACCATCTCTCCTCGCAAGTCCCAACGGGAAACGCACTTACTCATCCACATAATTAGTCACCGTACCCACCCAACTCACCTATCCGAGTTTCAGGCAGGGAAGCGGCCCCACCAGAGCCAAGGTCTTATGATCGCATCTACGATCCATCACCCTCAAGTGCCGAACGCGCTTCAGCCGGGGGAATCTGGGAACGAAATCAGAAACCGGACAAAAGCGCATCAAGATCCATCATCTAGGCAATTTAACCATCATTGGACAGGCCCTCTCAAACCACGAGATTAAACCGGGTGACAGGGTTTGGCACCCTCCGAACCCCTGGGTGGCGGTGCATTGGGGCCTTTGTACTCGAATTGGTTGCATGGCCATGTGTGGAAGGAAATTTACTTGCAGTTGATTATTTGACAAAAGTGCGGCCGAATTTTTGAATTAAAATGAATCATGAATTATTGGCTATGAGACGATTGCGTTACGATATCGTTATCAAATGTACGTATTATGTCGGATGGGAGGTATCTGCTGCTGGGAGGATGGTTCTGACTTTTATTTGAAGTTTGAAAAAGCGTTCCCAAACCCCAGGTTGTTGGTTCCTGGATTTGGCGACTTGCAAAGCAGGATCAAAGTAGGATCAGAGATACGGTGTGTACATACATAGAAATTAGAATCTCTCGGAATTCAGTAGAATCCAGGATTTCACTCGCATCCCTTCGCCTTGACCATGCGTGAGTGCGGAAAGTGATAGCGCACTTGGAATTTCTTAGATAGCACAGCACGGTCCCGGTGGGTCTGTTTAATGTTCAACCACCACTCTAGGCCCGTCCGACCCGCATCGGAGCCACCAACCCTGGACTTAGAAGGGATCAAGGGGGAGAAAGACGTCGGTTCCTAGCGTACCTGAACGGGACGGCTAATGATAAGTACGGCCTTGTTCCCCCGAGTGCATGTCCTTTATTCAAAAGGTTATCAGTTCAGGAACGTCAGCTTGAAGCCTGGCGTCTCTTTCTATATGGATAGTCTTGCGAGATAGAGAAGCTCTCTCTTAATTCAAACTGCTCTGAGAAACAAGTTGTTGTGAAACCCACTACTGTCGATTCGCGAGAGAAGGCAACATTCTTGTCAAGGATACTTAAATTATTTCACAAAGCGAGGTAAACACCGCTGTGCAAGTTGATTGCATCGTACAATTGACACTCGCCAATCATCGATCCCACCAATCTTCTTGTCAAACTAGAATGCTCCGAAATCTCGTAATTCCGGACATCGCGCACAGCATGAGCTTGAAAAAATCAATGGCATCCTGATTAATGATTATTGATGCCCTTCGAAAATCCCGGGATTTCACGTTCACGCCCGTCGATCGCCGAAACCATGTGTATGTGGAGGGAGGTTAGATTGTGGCTGACACGCTTATTCGGTTCCCCACAGGCTCCAAGCCTGGAATGGCCTACGGCCTGTTGAATATGGTCTCGCCCTCCAATCCAGCTCCACTTCTCTGATAGATTCTAAAATACGCGACTCGGTCGGGATTATAATTGAATATGCCTCCAAGTTATCATCTGTGGATTGGGGCGACTCAACAACAGGTAATGCTCTTCAATAGTTCATCCTCCCATAATTAATCAATACGCTTATGTCGAAGGTAATTCAATCGAATACACCGTCGTAACCCCGCGTCTTGTGTCTATACTTGATCCGGGCCCATAGTGCGCCGGTTGGTGTCAAGGCTCGCGTATCTAAAGAATAACTGCAGATATTAGTTCGAGAACTGGAAACCATTATCAATGCTGTCCCCTAGCGCCCCCTTCAAGACCTCGAGTGTCATATTGACATTAATTTGAATCGTGTCCAACTCATCCTAAGATCAAATAAATGGGACAGCTACTCACCGAGCATCGTGGGTACATCTACTCGCAAGCTGGAAAATATTTCCGCAGTTCTCCTCCAGTCAACTTATCACCTTCTCCCCCACATCGTTGTGCATTTCCAATATGATAATAAAGAAACAAACCCACAAACCCACACCCGATTCGCCTAATGTACATATGTATGCAATCGGCAGCAAGAACTCTCCGACGTCCGTCAAGTTTGTATACGGGCCCATCCGCAAATTCTATCTTCCATCGGCCAGTCAGCCGTGTTTGCTATTCTAGGTGGATGTTACGTTTGCATATTCACAATTGAATGATAGCGATAGACGTCCGTCGAACTCGAGGTTATAAACTGTGACCGGCCTCCCGTAACATGTCCCTTGGGCCTTGAGAGGGAAAGGTAAGTATACATAAAGGTGTGAATTTTCGAGCCTTTTCACCGAGACCTCGAACGTGAATATTTTTAAATTTCTGATTATTGGACATGTGGTTCTCGGCAGACATGGGAATCCCGGTTGGGAGCGGATCGCGTCAGAACTGATTACGAAGTTACGAGAGGAATGCTCGAAAAGGACCCACAGAATTTTCAACGTTTACAATCCTGATGATGGTTGCATCTCTAAATTGCACACGTAGGGAAAAGAATCAGCTGGATGACTCGGAAAGAAATTGGACACATCTGCTAAGTGCATCTCTTGTGCGAAGCGTGTTACCTTCTGTCGCGTCGGAACACGATCAACGGCGGGATCATGTGTCTGCTTCTCTTCCTGAATTTATTATTGTGCTCATGCGTACTTCCAAGAGTTATCATCTGACGAATGAGGACGAACGTGGATAGCGGAATTCTATTTGGATCGACGGGCTTGTGATGAATCTTTCTCTGTAGTTTGGTAATTTCAAAGGCCACTGTCAAGCCACTGTTATACGGTATGTGCTATCTCCACTAGGTAATTTGCATATGGCACTAGAGGAACCAATCAAAGGTGCTTCGCTTAGTCACCCGAGTATTTTCGGATGCAGCAGAAAAATGATCTGTACATATCATGTTCAAGGATGTCAACGGGATTAAGGAAAACATACTGAGACCAAAGTTGGACTAAAGAGCAAACTCCCCCGCCCAAACCGGAATCCGTAGTCCCGCACCGCAGTTCCACTCCCGTGAGCGCGTGTCGTCGCAGGGCCTGCCACATCAACACGCCTGTGCGTGACCCTATGCGAGCGACTTATCTTCCGTCCAGAATTGCTGATGGAAATGATGATGAGCAAACGTATATAGATGATAAGAGTTCGGAGTTAGAGCCTGGAGTTCGGCTCTAGATTGCTTGGGGGTTCTGCATCCAGGAGATTCGATTCCAACCGCGCACGCACAAATAAAGGTCGGCCACTTCCGTTTTTTTCTCTTTGTCTCTGATTTTGTTCCTTTCACTTACTCGCATAGAAATTCGCGATCATCTATAACCTTTATCTAAACACTCCTAAAATCAAGTTTCGACATTATAGCGAGAAATGGGAATTTGGGACATGGTCTTTAGCCTTCGACTGTCCACTGTCAATCACCGCCATCTCACTGGCCAGATCCAGACCCAAACCAAGAGTGATCTCCTCAGCGGTCCTTTTCAATATGTGCGGACGGGGGTTTGCTTGATCCGTTTACCCCGTCTAAAGACCCACTTATGTAAGCACAAACGATCCCCAATTTCCGTCGTTCAACTTCCATCCATCAGCCCTAAGGTAACTTTAAACAACGCGATCATGGGGTGTTATCCTTCTCTTTTTTTTTTGTTCAAAATGTCATTTAATCACCCCCAACAATTCAGTAAGTACACCGGAATGGAGCCGCGGAGTGGCTAAGATCCAGCTTTGAGGACCGAAGTACACCAGGCACCAACGGAGCATTCCACGATCGAGGTGTTGCTTCCGCCTCCGAAGTGCGTTCCTGTCCTGAGAATATAACCCCGATGAAAATGGCTCGTCTCCGAATCCTTGGTGCCTGGTGGCTTCTCTGTACCTGAGTTTCTTGAAAGTTGAATCCAAGCTGCCCAACATTCAACGGCAAAGTACGAAGGCAGCTCACTGCGTCCATACGGGTGGATATATACATAGAAAGGGGTTTGACACCCGAGCATGGGGTGAAGATGATTATCACTGTTCTTCCGTCTCTGACACCACATAACAAATCACAAGTTTACTCCGTTCAAATTCAGAATTATTCAAATAACAACTTGTTGTCTCTTCCCACAGCTCAGATTAACAATTTGGCTGATGAAGTTGGACAAACGTCTACATTCTGGCGGCGGCCAATATTCAGTAAGGATATGGTGTTTCGGTACTCGTTTGCAATTCACACTAGGTGTAGCAAAGGAGTAGGGAGTCGATCCTCGTGGATATAGAGTAGAAAGAAAACCGGTCAAATTCATGAACACCAGCGCGCTCCACACGAACTTTGATTTGACAATAAGAAAAGATGAGAAAGCGTATGGTCCAAGTTCACTGGCGAGCGGTAAGCGGACTAGAATGTAACAATAGGTAGTTCAACAATATTCAAGGCATTCCTTAAGACGCCATCCTCAAACGTCCAGCACCACATACCACATAGGCCAGCCCACTTACCGCGCCAGGGGCGATGCAGAATACCTAAAATCTGGTGATGCTCCTCCGAGATGATTCTTCGGCAACGATGGGGCGAACCCAGGAGGGTATGGATTGAGGTTTCCCATTCCGGGGATAGGGCTTAGGGGATCAAAATTGCCTGGAGGATTATTGGAAGGGGTCCCACCGACACGTTGATGTGAAATCGAACCCGGCGAGAACGTAAGCCCCAGACCGGGATTTTCTAGAGGTTCGTGTGCGGAGTATTCTGGAAGTGGGGTTCTGTTCGCACTCTCTGGCGTAAGAAGAACAGGATCGACGATAGTTCGTTGAGATAGGTTTGAACGGGTAGAGTCGGTCTACCATGAGAGTGAATATATATCTCAACGCGAGGGGGAAGAGATTTAAGCTCACCGGAGTAACGACATCAATGCCGGGAACCGTCGTATTTGAAGTTGTTCTTTGTCTGTTCAGAGCGGTTGGTTGGGAATAGTGATTTTCCCGGGTCGCAGCGTCCGGAAATGCATCCGATCCGCGGCCCACATTTGGGGTGAAAGGCGGACCTCCTAATGGAACGGGCATAATTATTTCTCTCGGTCGGGCGCGAGGAGACTGGATTGGGCGTGAACTGTAAACTGCGGAGGAGTGAATTCGCCGCGACGTCGTTGAATCAGCCGATGTGGGGCGCTAAGGCGTTCAAGATATTAGTGTACAAATCTCAAAAAAAAAAAGAGAAAGAGGAAGAGTGTACCTGGATTTCGATTTCTTCCCGTCTCGAGGCAGATGAACTAGGTGTCTGGTAATCTGGGTTGGCATTTCGCCATTGCTCAGCAATCCTTTCCGTAATCGGCTGGGTGGATGCCCTGGGTCTCGACCGTCGGCCCAAAGTCGGGCTTTCTGCATCCTGCCGATTCAAGGTTTCATCACTCTCCCCAGGTGCTAATCCATTCCGTGGAGGCCCAAGAAGGTCGAGTTCAGAAAGGCGCGTCGAGCCCCGAGAGATAACTGACATGCTACGCGCAGCGGCGGCGTACCTCCTGGAATCGCGTTCAGCGACTCTCTCAGATCGACTTGGTGGTGCGTTTCGCCTATCACGATCGGCGTATCGACGAGCTTCGTAATCGTCGTCAAATACGTCAGGAGCACGACTATTAGATCTCGACCTCGGTGCTGTTTGGGTTAATGGGGCCACTGGAGGGACAGGTTGGCTTAGTTCGTGAGGCGGTGGGAGAGAGATCAAAGAATCGGGCCCGAGGGTGGGGATGTAGTTGTCAGGAGGTAGAACGATCGAACGGCGCGAAACGCTAGGGCTATAGTTATGAATTGGAATAGGGTGTATTTGTTCACTCGGTTCGGCGTTCGGCTGAACGGTTATCCTTTCCGCTGGTTTGGTGGTTGGGCCGTGGAGCGCTGTTGGTGGTTGATGCGGAGGCATTGGTTGTGGCGGTTGGGGTTGCGTTGAGGGAACCTGAACATCCATCGGCGTTGTAATCGTCCTTATTGGAAGTGTTTTGGGGTATCGTGCGACGTCTGGAGGTGTTCCATGAGGCGGAGGAATGATTGATGGTCGACGACGTCGGGAGGGCGATGGCATTGGTTGAGAAATTGGTTTCGTCAATTTTTGACGTTCTGGTTCGGTCATCCTGGGCGAAGAATAACCGTAAGTGAGTGGAATAAGTACATCATGCTTGAATCCGCACCTGGGTATACGGTCATGGGTTCCGGAAGAGCGAGCAGACCCAGATGAATCAGATTTGGGATATCCAACAGAGGCGCGGTCAGCTTGCGTCCCGGCACTGCGCCTCCTTTCCTGCGATTTCGCTGGAGGGTCTTCGGGAGCGGGGTGAATGGATCGACCTTGTTTCAAGCCCTCTTCGAACCCCAATCTCCTGCCCTCCTCCATTGCCTGTTCAACGGCACGACTCTGCATCAATTGGCGTATCTTGTCTCTCGATCGAACCGCTTCATCCTCCGCCTCCACACGCTGGCGTTCCAGTTTGTTCACCACATCTTGAGCGCGAAATATCTCTGATGCACAGATCAATGGCTATTTCGCTGTCGCAATATAAGAGACGCACCTTTCTGGGCAACATCCAACTGGACTTTATACAGTCCTAACTCCTCCCTTACGCGATTTATCTCCCTATCTAACCTCGCCTTCGCCTCGTGTGTCGTCTTAAATACCGCCAACACTTCTGCGGCCTGCCACTCCGCTTCATTTGCCCGCGCCGTTTCCTGCGCCAACCGTTCCGTCGTAATCACCAGTAGTGCAGACATGGAGTCGGAGGACGATCTAGCTCTGGAATGTGAACGATGGCGGTGGCGTGTTGGATGGGAATTCGTCGGCGAGGAAGCGCTGGGAAGAGAATCTTCCTCATGGTGAAGATGGTGTGATTGGTGACTGGGGTACTCATGCTGGAGGTTATTCAGTTCTTCGAGGAGACGGCGAGTAAAGCCCTTTGACGAAGAGTGTTTGGACTTTTTAGGCGTGGAGAATGTTTCTCGACGGCTTCTGACATTAGCATTTTCCTCATTCGATGGCGGTATATTGCGGGGATGGGCCGATGGTTTTGGTGGAACAGGAGGAATGGGGGGAGGTGTTGTTTGCTTGCGAGAACTGAATACGTTGCTCGGAGGAAGCTCTGGTATGAAGAAATGCGGGGGTGTATTTGTAAGCGGTTCATTGGTTATGTGACCACGACCGAAAGAGGGATCAGAGGGAGGCCCAGAATTCCTTGTCGGGTGACGGTTAACCATATCATCGAGGACCTTGGCTGTTGATTTGGCGGGAGTGCGATATGCAGGGCTAGAGGACCAATCGATTGTGGTTTTATTAAATGTCCGTAAATTACGGTGGGAAACGAAGCAGATAGGGACGGATGAGAGAAACGTACTTTGCCTGTTCCCGTTCTCCGAGATGAAGCCCGCCCATTCGATGATGAGTTAAGCGAGATTTAAAGCAAAAGGAAGGCGAGTTGAGAGTGATTGGGCTGCGTTGGGTGATTGAGCAGCAGTCCGTAATCGCGGTTGGGGGGCGTTTGGCTTTCAGAAGTGATTCGTGCGGTACCGGATTACAAGATATGACTAACAGAGGATAGCCTTGGATGTATGAGAAGTTGCACGGTGATTGTTTGCGAAAGCGTCGATGTGGAGAGGGTCGGGAGTTAATGACGACGAGGAATTTTTAGACTCCACAATGTCGAAATTATCCCATGTGCATGTGGGGAAAGTTCCAGGGGTATCGGGATGTCTGAATTTAAACGAAGGTATCAATTCGTTAAAGCCGTTCTACATGCTGGAAGCGGCATGTTTTCGATGACTCCACACGTGTTGGGCGCATGTTGTTGTGTAGAGCGTGCTATTTGCGAGAGGTGTCCAATATGCACCCATACGTATAGTTATCCAACCTGTATTTCGTTTCCGGAACCGAACTTTTGCGCGTAAAAGACGATACGCACGATTGTGGAGAAGTGTGTCAATCTATGTAGCCGTTTTGGTTCTTCTGATTAGGGAACAATGGGTGAGAATTTGGTTCTTAGTTAAGATATACTTTAAGGTAACGGCTGAATAAAACGCACTGTGTCGGATATTTTATGTAATGGCCAATAACACGGGCGAGATACAAGATGAAGATAAGTGCGAAGACGCCGAAGAGGTCGAAAGTGAAGACGTGGACCACTCCAGGCCCGGTCACATGATCTCTTCCCAATCTTATCAGTATCAATTCTAAATTTATCTAATCATTGAATCAGACAGATGACATGACGTTAGCAACTTTCGTACTTCTCTGACATAACAACTCTGAGGGAGGAACTGAGGAATCAGGATAGCTCGTGGAATTTTCGACTTGGAATTGAACCCTATGTCCAGCTGTTCGAAGTGCAACATTGCTGCCTTACCTTCACCGTGAACCTGGTAGTAGTTCATCAGAGAATTTTGAGAGGATTGCAAGTGAGTCCAGACTCGATTGGTATTATACGTGTAGTTTTATTCATAACCTCCGTGCTCACTCGATCGATTATAGCATCACAAAAATTACTGCAAAACAGTATTCCCAAAGAGTAGTATACACGATCTATCTAGCAAGATTTCTCTGAATCGACAATTGCGCACTTATTTTCGCGCTGTTTGCCGGCGTCCACATTGGGAATTGGGTAGCTGACAAACAACCCCCTTGCAACCCCCGCACCGTTTCTCGTCATGAGCGTCGTTACTTGGAACCTCCGCCAGCCTTTTTGTGGGCTATTTCAACCCGCCATGCCGCTACCAGTGTCCACTAGCACCTCCAGCCACAGCCCAGGCCTCCCTATATACATCCCTACTGAGCTCATCTTGAGTACATACACGTCCGAACCGATCCCATTTCTTCCATGCATGCGCAGTGGATGTCTTATTACCCGCACCACTCACGAGAGGTTGTCTCCAGAAAGCTTCGCGACCTCCTTGCCTGTCGCTTGGTATCTCGAACCTTCATGAGTGTGTGTACACCGCGCGTTTTCGAGGTCGTCAGAGTCCCCCAAAACCAGCGGCAGATAAACGCCTTTTGGAACCTTTTTGGAGATAGGAAGCAAAACTTGGGGAGGCATGTTCGCGAATTGATGTACCAGGATGGCGACGACGAACAGCAAACGGGGGGAAAGAGTGCTAGTAGTAAGGGCTACTGTTGATCAGCCGTTTTTCCTTCAACCCAATCACTTATCATCAGTCGAGTCAACACATGAAGTTCTCTCTAACTTGTATTTTTTCCCCAACCTCGACACCGCTTGATTCATCTTCCACTTCTATGGCTTGTCCGCGGGGGACCTGGCCCACGACGCAGCCGAAGATGAGGAGCAAAGCGACTTACAAGCAGAAGACCTCCTCAAATCCATGTCTTTTGAAACTCCGTACTGTCGCCAGTTCTTCATCCTCAACTCGCTTGCCGATGTGGTGAATAAACATCTCCACGTTTATGGCTTGTATCTGCTCCCGACGACGGCCAAACCTTTTGCTTCCGAGACGCGGTTCATGGCTTTCTTGTCGGGATTACAGACCCTGTCTGTCGATGCTTCCTCGTTAGGCCCCGACGGTTTGCCCTGGACTGACGAATTCTATGTCAAGTTCTGGAAGGGCATCAGCAGGCTTCTCCCTGCGGCGACCCACGTGACATCCTTGGTCCTCTCCTCGGATCGTCTCAGCTCTGGACCGCCATGTGAAGCCTGGGATACGATGACCCTTCCCTCGCTCACCTCCTTGAAACTAGGATCTTTTCTATTCAGCGATAGAGCGGCTTTCGGTGGCGTTAACACCAGTCTCCAGGGATTCTGACAGCGAGCTCATATCTGAGCGAGGTAGTCCTCTACAGATGTTCCTAGACGTACGGCAGCGATCTCGTATGGGCGATGGTATCAATATATGATAAAATTGCCGATTTCGTGTCCTTGTCTTCCCACTCTACGCTGAAATCGTTCAACCATACCCCAAATGCATGGATCCTGCTGGGCGAGAACTACCTGCGCGCTGGGTATCTGGTCAACAACCTTCTTTACTATGTCACTGTGGGCCAGCAAAAAACACAGGCATTGTTAGACTTGGAGGCGTATGTCCGCTTACAGGGGACGGACACCCAATAGTGTATAGAGACGGGACATTGTTGATGGTTTTGTATTAGCCTTTTTAGATTGGGTTTAACAACAGCGTCTGACGTCCGCCCTTCGAGGGGAAGAAAGTGTTCAATGCGTGCTTGAAACAAAGACATAAGAGTCAATCGACGGCGTCGTAACTTATATCTCATTTTTTGACCAGCTTCAATTTAGATCTTACTTCTCGATCTTAACAATTCATGAGTTCCTAAAATCTAATCCTGACGCTCCCCGTGAACGCCCCGTACTGGAGTGTAAATTAGTTCACTTCGAAAGATGTTAGGTGCCTTTCTCCGTCGCCTCTAGCAAGTTCTCGGCACCCGGCTACCGCCATTAGTACCTTGTATACTCTCCGTAAAAATCACGCCTCTCTCTCGACAAAGATTTGGACACTCAAGTCTTGATGGAGAGGATACCATTCTGAACAGTTAACAAAGATACCATGTGTCTTCACCCTACCGACACCCACTACGGACGTCATTCGCTTGGACTTTACCGACTGTTTGTGCAAGGTGTCTTCCTGGTGACCACTTTTGCGAACGCTGCCTCTGGTATCTTCAACGTCGTTCAACTTGTACTAGGAAAAATAGGCGGTAGTATACATGTCAAGAATCAAATAGATAAGTTTAAATTATGGCTGATATATACACCATGCAAGATACACCATGACAGGCGTGCGTGGGCCATCAGAAATAAAACGAGAGATTACCACCAAGGAATAGAACTCCAGCCATTTTACTACAGCGACGAACCCAGACTCGCACTGCTTGCCAAAGGCAGTGGAGCTGCCATAATACCCTCGTTAAGCGGCATTGAGTCCAGTTCCAATTTTGCATCATCTGCCTCCAAGTTATCATCATCCCCTCGCCGTCGCTCGTCAGATATTCGTGCAAGCGTGGTTTCCTCTCCCCACATGTTGTTCAAGTAATTTACATATTATGTGGCACGCATAAGTTCCGACAATTTCAGCTTCTTATGTTTGAGAGATATCCTGTGATCAGAAGATTTCTACGTAGTAGTAGGAGGCAGCGACAGCTGAATTGTACACCCTTGTCGGCGCCCTCGAGCCTGAGGACGATACTTCGCAACATCCTCCCTCGAATCTTGTGGTAATTTTCTTAGCAACACCTGGTTTGCATGATACATTTATTTGAGTAAGAAAATCATCTCCGTGGCCCAAATTACCCAATGGTCGTTGACACTGCCGACCCTCTCGACGTGTTTCTATGGGACGGTGTTTTCCACTTGAAAAAAATGGCAACGATATCGGTCCTATTTCTCGCACGAAGAGGTATACGTATTCGGCAATGAAGTACTGACGGAGCACCACCTCTTATGACATTCATTCCCTTTCTCATTTAGTGCCGAATGATATTAGTTTGGAATCTCGCAAGACATATAGCATCTCTGACTTAACACATGAACTTCAACAATTCGGGATTTTGGAGGCCAAAAATATAACGAGGTTTACTCGAGGTAGTAGTACAAGTGGTGAGATATGAGGGAACACAAGGTGTGGAAACTCTTCGGGAAGGGATGTAAAATGGTAAACGAAACATATAGCCTGAAATTTTTACGTCGGTTAATAAATACTTCCATCCCCAATATCAATGCCTTTGATAATATAACCACTCGCCAAATCGAGCGCTGTCGCCGCATCCTCAAGTTTCTGGGTGTCGGCTTTGGTTAACCCACACCCCATTGTGGAAAGGTGGAGGTAATTCAGCGCGACAGGGCGTGTGGATCGTGCGGCCGGCGACGACGATGGTCCAGAATCGGGAAACGTCGACGCGAAATTCTTCCTCTGCACCATCCAGATGATGTCCCACCCATGGACGCTGCTGACGCCGAACTCCTCCAGACGCGGAAGAAATTCCCCGGTCGACAATTTGTCGAGGACGACTGGGTGGATAAATATGCCAGGGCAGAGGAAGAGAGAGGTTAAATGGTCGCACGAGCGTAAAACGCCGTCTAAACGCTGATACATCATCCGATGATTGAGCCGAGGTAAGAACCATCGGGTGGTAGGAATGGCATATTCGGCGATGGTAACGCGCTTGATATTCGCATCCATACCGGCGAAGAGAGTTTCATAAATTGTTATATCCCTGATCGCTTGCCCGACCTCATCTCTTTCCACCTCCAACTCTTCGAGGAGAGGCATGTGCAAGCTTGCGAAAATGCGCGCATCCAGGCTGGGCTCCACAAGCCTTAAGCACAAGCACCGAAGACGCGGAATTGATATCCTTCGAAGCCTCGTGGGCTGTCCGTCATAATATCGAGCAAAGCTGATGCAGAACACCCCGTCCTCGAGAAGTACACATTCTTCCATTGCCTTCATGAAGGTGGGAACTAGAACGCAGGTATGTCCAAGGTCTATTCGTGTCAACTGACCCCACGGAAGCTTCAAATCGGCGGGATGAATTCCACCCAGAATACGTAATGTCGCGTCTCGAAGGCGGGATGCACGCTGGAATCCGCTGAGGTCGATGGAGCCGCTGATCGGCAAGCGTGAAGTGATGGTCCCGTTCAAGTCGCACATCACAGCCACATCAATAGCTTGTAGGATTGGAAAATGAACTGGATCGCATCCAAAGACGATTTTGAGTGTTTCCTTCGTTATGCTGCACGAGAAAAAGCGAATGCGATGCGCGCGAGGCCGGATGACGAATTCGAAGATGTTGCGCCCGTCCTCGCTCTGTAGGGAGCCTCCAAAGCTGACGGAAAGAGGAATGGTTTCGCCTGAATGCCCAAAAAAACATTCTGCTAAGCGCACAAGGTCCTTTCGTTGGACTTTCCATGGCACGAAGTTGAAGGATTTCCAGTAGAAAGGGGTGTCTACAATGGTGTCCCGCCAATCCTGGCACACTTGAGTAAGGACCCGTTGTTGGTCATCTATCGGTGGCGGCAAGGCGACTGGTCCCTGGATAGAGTAGTCGAAAATGAGACGGAGAACGCTTTCCGGCAAAATCTGGTTCATTGGGGCAATTGGTGTGGCGAGTACGGTTTGTTGATTGAATGAATGGTCCGTCTGTGCGCTGAATCGACGAGAGGACGGAGAATTAGCTGTCTGGCGGGGTGACGGATATATATGACTCACTAAGCAATGAGGTTCCTCTTCTCAATGAGGGGATACGGATGCGCGCTAGCGGCGGCGGGTAAGAATGACGGGGCAGTGAAAAAGGGGAGGTTTTCATAACTAGCAGTATATCTGCAAGCAAAACCTAGGGAGGGTGCAAAAAATGAGGCAGCTGGCTCCCTACTGCTGTCAAAAAATTAAAATGATAAGACCTACCCTAAAGAACACATTGCTCATTCCTGCAACTTCCATCCAATCAAGGATCCCGAGCCGCCTATCAAGGCGAGTTTACATAAATACTTGTCGATGGTTCGCCGCAAATTGCAATGCGAGGCAAAGCAATTGAATTCCTGTGTCACATGCAGGCGGGTCATCTTGATTCTAAAAAAATTTAAGCCGCTATCCTCAATAAGTCTCTAGCTGTGTCGTGATAGAAAGTACATTCTTGTTCGTCAGGCAGTGAGTTATGGCCCTGTTCTCGGTTTAAATGCCCTGCTTTCCTGTCCGAATACAGCCGATATTCAACCGCTTACTTTCCCGCAACTTTCCCGTCATGACAGAAGGTCAAGGGCGAGCGTGGCGAGCGAGGGTGAAATGGTTTCCTTCATACTCGGAACATTTCAGATCGCAAAAAAGGTATTAACGTGCTGGAGTTTCTCTTCATCGACCCTCTAGAATATAAAGAAAGGGTGGCCAGGTATTCGGTAACTCTGACATTCGATTGTACGTCAAATACCCCCATTAGATCCTGGCTAGAAGGCGAGTTATAGAACGAGTGCACGTGGACGTTTATGGAAGTACTAATGCAGCGTCCAGGTGCGTCATGCGAGACCCGAGACGAGACGCAAATGCCAAGAGCCCGTTTGGAGGTGATTGCATTCTTAGCCTTCTGGATCATAGTTTTAGGAAAATGAAGGGAGGCTTTGCATGACCCACTGCCCTCGCACGTAATAAACATATAGGGTGATTAAAATGCCGGCAGAAGAGAAAAAGTAAAGTCGAAATTTAAGTTTATAACTCGGGAGAAATCGCGCGGGTTTCTTGAAAGCCGAAATCCATCCAGAAGGTATTATGGCGGATGGCGAATGAGTTGGAGTCCTGGAATGGGGTTTCGGAGAGTAGCTAAAAATTCCTTTCACACACCAGTTATCAAGCAAACTCAACCCACGACAGAGGGAATATACGCCTCAACTTGAATTCACTACTAATACATTTTCTTGCATCTGGAAAGAATACCCTCACCAGGGAGGAGATTACCAGACACGTAATCCACATACCATTATATTTGTATATGTTACTTGCACTAACTGTCGGGAGGACTGCGGGATCATCAATCATCGTCGACTGATGTGGGCAGTGTCGGTACTGATTTTCATAGGTCAGTGAGAAATTGGTTATTTGTGTCGCTGGGGCAGCGAGGCAAGTGAGGGTGGCTCTAAATCAAGATGGGAAGAGGGTTGCAAGCTGTTGGGAAAAAATATTTGATGAAGAAGTTGCTTCATATGTATCGTGGATGAGACGGAGAAGTATCCAATATTGACGTTAATGACAATTGGTCAATTTTTGGAGTAGTTTGTCTAATCAAGAATTAAGTTCAGTTGGAATGAACGGGTTTGATCTTATATGGGTAGTAATATTGGTGTTTGGATCCCTTTTTGAACGGAAAAAGTAATGAAAAAATGACAAGGGACCTAATCTGCACTATATATTAGAGAAACCGGGAAATAAAGGTAATATGGAGTCATATCCGTAAGGAGTAGTCGAGGTCCCCAACCTCCTAGATGAGTTTCGGTGTCACCATGTATATCGCAGCCTCATTGCAAATAAACACTTCCATGAATTGTAAGAGAGCAGCTATAGTGTAATTATCTTTCTTATAACGAGGGACTCGAGGAAGAGAGTCAACAAAGGTGTTGGAAGCCAAAGCCACTGTTCCTAGCCACCGATATGGTCGTATGGCGTGGTGCCATACATGTATTTAGATATCATGAAATGAATCGAGAGAGAAAGTGACTCGGGGATAACGCTAAAATGAATTGAGGGCATCCCACGGTTCTTGTTGCATGTTTAGCCAGTTGGGCAGGTACACAGTAAGTACCTTAGCATTAGAAAGGCTAGAAAAGTGTGCGGATTGGTCAAATTGGTTTGTCTCTCGGAATGGGCTGGGAAAAGGGAAATAATTTAATCGATGTCGGTGAATCCAGAGATCAGTCACATAACCCTGAGTGGGGGGTGAAAACTGAGAAGATGGTCCCAAGATCCCCGGTTCGGGGTGATGGTAACGAGGGTCACGTGCTAGTCGCATCACTTCATGTGACAAAAGATTCGGTCGTAGATCTAGAACCGCAAGTTGCCGTTGATAGATGACGATCGGTCGGCGATATCGAAGGGCGAGACTTTAATGAATCACGTCAAATGTGCAGAGGTTGTGGAGAAAGATCGATCCTGGAAGGATGTTCGGCACTCCAAACAGAAAATTTCGCACACTCGGGATTGAATACAAAATATGAACTGGAAGATTTCCAAACAGAGATTTCGTGCAGTCGAGATTGAATACAGCGTATGAATTAGATTGGAACCAGAGGAAGGACTAGCGTGAATGCCACTTAGATAGCGAGTCGGAGTGATAGGAATGGTGGCAACAAAGTTCAAAAGACGGAGATATGTAACAGGGCCATATACAAGAGCCGATGGTGATAAGAGCCACCCAATGATCGACTGTGGCACATCGTATGAGATAGCGAAATAAGGGATGCCACGAGGCAGGGACATTGTCGAGATGACGGAAAAGTATGCCCGTCTATCGCCCAACATGAGTGACATTGTAAGACCCAGAAGGAATAATACTAGAGTTCATATAGCCGAACCGACGTCGAGAAGTATGCTCCTTGTCGAGAGTCGGAGCAGTGGAACAGCCAGCGTGCGCAGTAAAGGGTATGTATTAGTGTGGTGGGCGTGCCGGGGTTCTAGATGGGGTTGGCATCGATATTTGATGTGCTTGCCGGGGCCACATTCCGCTGGGTAGTGTGCACGAAATCCTTGAACGACGAGAAACCAATTAAAACCTGAGTCGAGGGCGGCTGAAGATGCTGGTGGAACGGCAAATCCCTGTGCGATCGTGTTTTAGGACGAACCGAGATTCTCCCAGATGGTGTAATAGATCCCAAGAACGAGCGCGTTTCGTTCCCTAAATATATGCGAGTATCGGTGTACATGGAGAGAGAGGAGCTTGCCGCAGCGCGTCGGGTTGGATCCGACAAAACTTGGACCAATCACAATGGCAGGATTTTTGATTCCGAATTGGGCGATAAAGTAACCCAGTGAAAAAACGCGCGCGTCCCGTCGCACCTTTCCTTGTCCCCAACCACACTCCCCACCGCGGGCTCTCACAGGCTCGCGTTGTTGCAACGACATCCCGTGATTCCCAGGGGCATCTGTGGCAGTTCTCGGCAACCCGGCGTGAGTACTTTTGCTTATCTTGGGTGTGTGCTTATCTCTCGTACTGACATCGTTTCCCCGCAGAGAAGGAAGGATTTATCAGTGGATATATTCAACATGTCTCACGGTTCTTATTCTTCGCAATCAGCCTCCATCATGACCGAGGACGAGGAGGATTGGGAAGACTATGTCAAGGGTGGCTACCATCCTGTCAAAATTGGCGATACCTTCTCAGACGAGCGTTATGTTGTCGTTCGTAAACTCGGATGGGGTCATTTTTCGACTGTATGGCTCGCGAAAGACCAAAAGTGCGTAATTCTCAGGATGCGTTCTGAGATTACTTGCTAATTTATCGTGATGGCAGGATGAATCGACACGTTGCTCTCAAGGTCGTGAAATCGGCTCCACGATACACGGAAACAGCGCTCGACGAGATCAAGCTCCTGCAACGCCTCATCACATCCTCCACTCCCCCAGTCGCGCCCACATCATCCAACCCCGACCCACCTTCATCTCCTTCACATACCCACGCTGGTCGCTCACACGTCATCTCTTTTCTGGATCATTTCCGACACAAAGGCCCCAATGGCATCCACGTTTGCATGGTGTTCGAGGTGCTCGGCGAGAATCTACTGGGTTTGATTAAGCGTCATCAGAGTAAAGGTGTGCCTATGCACCTCGTCAAACAGATCGCGAAGCAAATCTTGTTGGGACTGGATTACATGCATCGGTGTTGTGGGGTTATCCATACAGGTACGATTCTCTTCATGATGGCCCTTCTACCTCGAATAACCATTCGAAAATCCAAATCTGTAGATCTGAAACCAGAGAACGTGCTAATCTGCATCGACGATGTCGAATCCATCATCTCCTCCGAACTCGCCGCTTCCACTGCCACCGCCAGCACACCACCCACCCGGCTCGTCGGTGTACCACCCTCCAAGGGCCGAGGAGGGAACCAAACCCCGCGCTCCGAATCCGTATTCATCACTGGATCTCAACCGCTCCCTTCGCCTTCATCATCGTTCGGCTCTAGCCCGATGCTGGACAAGTGGGCGTTTGGGATGTCCAAGATCGAAGGCGACGAGAGAACGCTTTCGACATCTGCGGACAAGGGCATTACAATCAAGCGAGGGGCACCTTCGAGTGATTTGGCGGCGGAAGTCGGCAACGTGTCGTTGGATACGAGGGCGGGATATGTCGGTCGTGGAACTGGAGCTGGTCCTTCAGGAACGAGCGGTCCGTCGCTGTTGTCACAATTGGCTCCGCCGAATGCGACGAGGCCGATGGCGGTGCCGGGTAAGGGAGACTTTGGCGATGGTGCTTCGGAGATGTCGATCGATCAGCAATCGGACGAGTCTTCGAATTACCCTGCGGCGGAGAAGATCACCGTGAAGATTGCTGATCTGGGAAATGGTGAGTCCGTTTATTCGATTGAAGCTTGTG